>LSQX01175855.1_pt1 | contig 70540 bp, 65 predicted proteins | sample 654561 | NCBI WGS metagenome assembly LSQX01 (sample SAMN04489861, study PRJNA283612) | anaerobic digester metagenome | isolation source: 4 biogas reactors fed with cattle manure at either 37C or 55C with and... | place: Denmark: Kongens Lyngby | collected 2014
CAACTCCGCCGGCTTGGCGTCTTGCGGGATAACAATGGAATAATCGCTTTCGCCTTCGCTTATAAGTGTCAGCCAGCTTGAGACGGAAGGCTCAACATACGGATTGCCGCCGTAATCAATGTCGGTCTCGTAGGGGATTACCCCGATTGATGTAAAGATAAATTGTAAAAGCGCCAAAAACGCCGCCGCGAATGCTTTCATTTCCGCTCCGCCTTTCTTTTTAAAAAACCTTGGGCAACACCGCGCAATAAGCGGCTGAAGCCTTTGTTGCATGCTTGCTTGCATCTTTTCCGCCATGTCGCCCAAAAATGCTCGGCAATACACAAAGTATTACCTGCGTTTTTTAGACAATCTGACGAAAAATCTGACGGCGCAATCGCACAACAATCATTGTGCGGTGTTGCCTTAAAAGTCCTTCCCGCAAGCCTGTTTAAGTGCAAAAGAAAAGTCGGCGCACCGCGCGAAAAAAGCCGACCGTCGGAATCAGCTCCGCTTTTTGTCCCTGCCCGGCACGGCGGCGGCGCATACGCACGCCACTTTTTCGGCGCCGCTTAAAATGAGCATCTTTGCGCATTCGTTCAATGTCTCTCCGGATGTGCTTATATCGTCGCACAGCAAAACTGTCTTGCCCGCGACTTTTTCAGGCTTGGCTACTTCAAAAACGCCGAAAATATTTCCGCTCCTCAGATTAGACGGCAGGTCATGCTGATTCGGCGTTTCGTAAATCTTTTTGAGCAGTCCGCAGTCACAGTCGATTTTTAACTGCTTTGCCGTTTCGCGGCAGAGAAGCGCGCTTTGGTTGAAGCCTCTCGCTTTTTCTTTTGCTTTGTACATCGGCACACACGCCGCGATGTCAAGCTTGAGATTATCGAAAGCGCCGCTTGCCGCTTTTGCCATTTCACCGCCAAGGCCTTTTGCCATCTCGCTTTTCCCGCCGAACTTAAATCTGATTATACACTCTCGAACAGACCCCGTATAGTAAAACGGCACGGCGGCGGCTGTGAAAAATCGTTTGCGCCTGCCGCAGGCGCATCTGTCCTTCGATCTGCCGCAGCCGAGGCAAACGGGCGGCGCCACGCGCTCGGCGGACAGCAGACACTTTTCGCAGGAACAGATGTGAGGCGCGACGACTGTGCCGCAGAAAAGACATCTGCGCGGAAATATGAGGTATGAAATTTGTCTTAACACGTCACTCATATTGTTCTGTTAAAAAGCTTTTCAGCGCCGAATATCTTTTTGATTTTTTGTCGTTTTTTGTCATGGCCGAAATCTGCCCGCGGCAGCCAACGATTATCATCATGCTCCTTGCCCTTGTAACAGCCGTGTAAAGGAGGTTTCTGTATAAAAGCTGCCGAGCAACTCCTACTGCGGACATTATTACGGCCTCAAATTCGTTGCCCTGGCTTTTGTGGACTGTTATGGCATATGCAAGCTCAAGCTCAAGCGCAGATTCAAGCGGATAATCGGCGACTCGTCCGTCAAAATCCACAACAAGCATACCTTTTTTTGTGTCAATCGCTTTGAGTATGCCTATATCGCCGTTAAAGACACCTGTCCCGCTTTCGTTTTCCTTTTCCCAGCATATGTTGTAATTGTTTTTGATCTGCATGACTTTGTCGCCCTCGCGGAACAGCGTGCCTCTTATGTCCGCCTCCTTTTTGGATGCGCCGCGCGGGTTGAGCCGCTCCTGCAAAGCGCGGTTGATGCAGGCAGTGCCCGCTCCGCCCTTTCGCGACGGGCAAAGCACCTGTATGTCGTCGAGCGAAGAATATCCATATGCCTTAGGCAGGCGGCTTGAGCAAAGCTCGGCGATTGTTTCCGCCGTGTCGCAAACCTCCCGCTCCATAAAAAAGAAATCCCTGTCCTTGACGTTAAGCTCGGGCATTTCGCCCCTGACAATGCTGTGCGCGTTTGAGACAATAAGGCTTTCCATCGACTGCCTGAAAACCTCTGTCAGCTGAACCGTGGGAAGAAGCCCGGAGCTTATCATGTCGGCAAGCACATTGCCCGCGCCGACAGGCGGCAGCTGGTCTGAATCGCCGACCATCACAAGGCGGCAGCCTATCGGAAGCGCCTTCAGCAAGCTCGAAAAAACATATATATCGACCATCGAAAGCTCGTCCAATATGACGGCGTTCGCTTCAATCGGGTTGCGCTCGTTTCTCTGAAAAACAGGTCTGTCGCTTTCATCCCATTCGACTTCAAGAAACCGATGAATCGTCTTTGCTTCCCTGCCCGTGACGTCGCTCATGCGCTTTGCCGCCCTGCCTGTGGGCGCCGCAAGCGCTATATCAAGACCCTGCTGCTCAAACAGACTGATGATGCCTTTCAAAGCCGTCGTTTTTCCGGTTCCCGGGCCGCCGGTGAGAATGAGCAAGCCTTTTTCGACAGCGGTTTTGACTGCAAGGCGCTGTTTTTCTTCATAAACTATGTTGTTTTTCTTTTCCGCAAGCTTTATTTCCTCGTCCAGTGTACTCATTGTCGGCGGCGGAAACCGCAATATTGCTTTTATATGATCCGCCGCGTCCTTTTCCGCGTTAAAAATGTGCGGCAAAAAGAGAAACTCCCTGCCTTCAAGCTTCGACGATATAAGCCGCTTTCCCGAAACGAGCTGCTCTATAGCCTCGTCCGCCTCCGCCTTTCCGACTCCCGTCAGCGCAAGGCTCGGCTCATAAATCTTTTCCCTCGGGACGCATGTGTGGCCGTTTGAAAGGTTATGCCTTATGATGTGGACGATGCCGGCCATTGTCCTGAAGATGTTGTCCGGTCTTTCTGGCATTGCGGCGGCAATTGCGTCCGCCCTTTCAAAGCCTATGCCGACACTTTCGCCGCAAAGTATGTATGGGTTAAGCTTTATTGTTTCGGAGGCGTCACGCCCGAAAAGCTTAAATGCCTTTAGGCATTCCGAAGCCGTCATGCCGAAACGCTCAAGCGAAATCATGACTTCACGCGCGGCGAACTGCTCCTTAAAGCGCGCGGATATCGCCTCCGCCTTCGCAAGAGATATTCCCCTAATTCTTGCCAAGCGCCGCGGCTCGTTTTCAAGCACTTCAAACGACTCGTCGCCGAATTTCTCGACAATCTTCAGCGCTGTTGACGGACCCACTCCTTTTATCACGCCGGAGGAAAGGTATTTGAGAAGATCGCCCGCCGTCGAGGGAAGCTTCCACTCGCAAAGCTCGGCGCGAAACTGCCGCCCAAACGTCCTGTGAAAGTCCCAGTGACCCTTTAGGCAAACTTCCTCGCCCTCGTTTATCTGCGAAAAAACGCCCACAACAGTAACAAGCTCACCGCCGCTGTTAAGCTCCAGCACGGTAAAGCCTGTGTCCTCTTTGCGGAAGGTTATCCCTTCGACTCCGCCCCGCAACTCTTCTGTTTTGTCTTTTTCATTTTCCTGCATTTTATACCCGCAAATATTTTAATCAATCACACAATGAGCTTTTCAGTCAAAGCCTCAAGCTCTCGCAGCTCGCATACATAGACATTTTTTGTCTCCCTGCAAAGCTCCTCACAGCGGCGCCTCTCGTCATAAGACATTCCAAAGTCAAGCAAAACGACGTTTCCGAAAGAAATCTCGCCCAGCATCTCAAGGCGCATATATTCGGAGCAAAGCCTGTCGGCGGCATCGTCGGAGCTGTCGTCCGCGGAAATCACCACAATATATTTGCCGCTTTTTTTGGGACGCAGTATCTTGAGGATAATATAGTATGCCAATGCGACAAGGCTTAAAAACACAAGCAAAAGGCATATTGCGCTTATTGTTTCTTTTATCATATTTATCACCCGTTAATATAATATGGTCAACGGGCTTATCGTGTTCGGTTTTATACGTTTAATCTTTATCGTGAACGCTTTATCCTGCCGCCCGCCGCCTTTTCAAACAGCGGCAAAATCCCGTAATTGTCAGGGGTGTGGGGCGGAAGCTGGTAAAGGCAGTGACCCGGGAATTCGTTGCCCTCGACAAGCGCGGGGCCGCTCGGCGTGACGGCAATATCCCACCCGACATAACCGACCCGCAAAAGAACGGCGGCCGCTTCGCGGGCCATCTTTTTGCACTCGTCCCACATGGGTACCTGAAATCCTTTGAAAACTGTCCCCGTTATGGGGTGCTTTTCATAGACGTTGTTTTTTGAGTCGACGGCGTCGTACAGCAGCTTGCCTGTTTCGGAGCAAACTCTCGTCACCATGCCGCCGTTTAAGAAGTTGTCAACCCTGCCGCCGTTTCCGACGCGGCAAAGCGACACGACGACGCTGACGTCTCCGCCGTTGTTGATTGTGACAACGCGCAAGGTGTTAACGCTGCCGGGATAAAGAGTGTCCATCACCGGGTGCTGCACAATCTTTTCCTCAACAATGTACGCGGATATGCGCAGCAGATGCTTATAAAGGCTTGCTGCTCCGTCAAAATCGGCGGGGCTTATTATTTCGATGCCCTTGCCACACATGGCGTCGCGCGGCTTCGCGACTATCTCGTCTTTGCCGCGGCAAAAACGGGCAAGCTTTTCGACTTGCTCCCGCTCGTCCGTCTCCCCGCCGGAAACGCCGCCCACTCTCATCCAATCCCTGTGTATGAAATCGGCAAAGGTTTCGTTGAACTCGTCTTTGTTAATAAAAAAATGAAGGCTTCCCGCGTCGTTGAAGCGTTTGACAAGCTTGTCGTTTATCCCTCTTGTGACATATGTTTTTCTTTGAGCGGAGCTTGCCCTCTCCATCGCGAAAAGCTCATAGTCAGTGTATCCGGCCTGATAAATCAGCCCGCAAAGGCACATGTCAAGCAAAACGGCAGCCTTGTTTTTGCCGCTTCTTTCGGAGACCTTCGCCGCAAGCCGCAGCATTGACGAGATGTCCATCTTTTTGAGCCGTGAAAAAATGTATTTTGCTTTGCTCATGAATGAATTTGTCCTTATGATTTAAATTTTTGCGCGAGCAGACCTGTAAGCCGGGTTCTGTCATTTAAGGCAATCATCTTTCTACGCGCGCCGTTGCCGACGCGCTTTAGCCATCCTTCGCGGAATACGCCGAGCAGGCGCAAAGGCTTTCGCCTTTTCCGCTGTCGATGTTGCTCCGAATAGGGTTTGCAGGGCCGCGCGGTCTCCCGCGCGCCGGTGAGCTCTTACCTCGCCTTTCCACCCTTACCCGCAAATGCGGGCGGTATATCTCTGTTGCACTTTCCCTAAGGTCGCCCTCGGCGGCCGTTAGCCGTTATCCTGCTCTGTGGAGCCCGGACTTTCCTCACGTATGCTTTGATACCTGCGACTGCCCGGTCTGCTCGCTAAACTATTTTAATGCATTTCATATCGTATGTCAAACATTCGTTAAATAAAAGCTGATGAAAAAATCTAACAGTTTAAAGTAAAAGGCGGCAAACGTAATAAAAGTTTTTAAAAGGCTTGATATTTATAATGATATGTGATAAAATATACCGCAAGTGAGCTGAATGTTAATCATCTCCGTGTTTTATGCGGGATGTGTGAGAGTGGGGCAACCCGCTCTTTACTTTGTGTTGAAAACATTATTGATAATTAGAAAAAAGGGGGCGCGTCTTTATTGGCGTCAAAAAGTAAGGGCGGCAGCACCGCCGCCGCGGTGAGCGCCATTGCCGAGCCGATAGCGGAGTCTTTGGGGCTGCGGCTGTGGGATGTCTGCTTTCTCAAGGAAGGCGCGTCGTGGTATCTGCGTATATTCATCGACAAGGACGGCGGAGTCGGCATTCAGGACTGCGAGGCTTTCAGCAGGGCAATCGACGGCCCGCTTGACGACAGCGACCCCATTGAGCAGAGCTATTGCCTTGAGGTCTCATCGCCGGGCATTGAGAGAGAGCTTACAAAGCCGAGGCATTTTACAGCATGCGTCGGCAAAAAGATAAAGCTGCGGATGATACGCCCCGACGACGAGGGGAGGCGCGATTTCAACGGAATCCTTGAAAGCTATGACGACGGCGCGATATCAGTCAGGCTTGACTGCGGCGCTGTTTTGTGTTTTAAGAAAAAGGAATCGGCCTTTATAAGGCTTGACGACTTCGACGCTTAATCTGTTTTGGGCTTCGTCGCCCATTTCGGGCGGCAAACCTTTACGGCGGAATTTGCGCGTTTTATTTTAATCGGCACGGAATATGCGCTGCCTAATTCCCGCGCGGATTCTCAAAGAACAATTGAAAAACTCGGGAGGGTGACTATATAAAATGAATTCAGAATTTTTTGACGCGTTAAGGCTTTTATCTAAGGAAAAAGGCCTCAAAATGGAGGCGCTGTGCGATGGCATACAAAAGGCTATTATCACGGCTGTCAAAAAAGATTACGACAACAAGGAAGACATGGTTTTTTGTGAAATCAATCACGAAAAAAAAGACATGAAGGTATATATAAGAAAGAATGTCGTGTCAGAGATAAGTGACCCCGTCAGCGACATTTTAGTTGACCACGCTCAAAAGTACAAGACCGGCGCTTTGCCGGGTGAAATCATCGAAATCCCGCTTGAGACAAAGGACGTAAGCCGCATAGCTGCCGACAAGGGCAAGCATGTGCTGCGCCAAGGAATCAGAGAAGCCGAGCACGGTCAGCTTCGCGAGGAGTTCCAAAGCCGTATTCAGGAAATAATAACCGTAAAGGTGCAGCGCATTGACCCGATAACGGGCGACGCCACAATAGAGATTGGCAAGCTTGAAGAGACTCTTCCGAAGTCGGAGCAAATGCCGCACGAAACCTTCAAGGAGGGCGACATCATAAAGGTCTTTGTCGTCGACGTCAAGGATCTTGACAGGAAGTTCCCGAAGGCGACACTTTCAAGGACACATTCGGGCCTTGTCAAAAGGCTTTTTGAAACTGAGGTGCCGGAAATTTATGACGGCACAGTCGAGATCAGGGCAATCTCCCGCGAGGCGGGGTCACGCACAAAGATGGCTGTTTACAGCTCCGATGAAAATGTCGACCCTGTGGGCGCGTGTATAGGTCCGAGGGGCGCGAGAGTCGGCAAGATTGTTGACATGCTCGGCGGCGAAAAGATAGACATAGTGCGGTTCAGCGAGGATCAAGCGGAGTTTATATCGGAGGCGCTGAAGCCCGCCGATGTCATTGCCGTTGATATAAACGAAGGCGATGAAAGGTCCTGCTCCGTCACAGTGCCCGACACGCAGCTTTCGCTTGCCATCGGAAACAAGGGTCAAAACGCGCGGCTCGCGGCAAAGCTCACGGGGTGGAAGATAGACATAAGACCTGAAAGCGGCATAACAGAACAGACAATCAACTTTGACGAAATAACTTAACCTTTAATGATATAAAACATTTTTCAGACAGGGTGATATGATGCGGCAAAAGCGTGTTCCGATGCGAAAATGCACAGGTTGCGGTGAGATGAAGCCGAAACGTGAGCTTGTCCGCGTGGTGAAGCTGCCCGACGGCGCCGTTTCCATAGACTTGACGGGCAAGCAGTCCGGCAGGGGCGCTTACGTCTGCCGCAGCCTCGAATGTATAAAATCCGCACGCAAGGCGAGGCGGCTCGAACGTGCGTTTGAATGCGCTGTGCCGAATGAAATTTACGATGCGCTTGAAAGGGAAACTTCACAAGATGGATGACAAGCTTCTTCAGCTTCTCGGCTTGTGCAAAAAGGCCGGAAGGCTTTCGTGGGGACATGAAACTTGCGTAAAGGCCGTAAAGGACGGCAACGCAAAGCTTGCGCTTCTTGCCCGCGACGCTTCTAAAAGGATAAAAAAAGACATAATCAGGGCTGCCGCCGAAAGGAACAATGCTGTTGAGATTCTTGAAACAGACTATACCATGGACCAGATTAACGCGGCCACGGGCTGCTTCACCGGGATCCTTACGACTTACGACGAGGGGTTCGCTAAAAAAATCGCGGAGATTCACCGCATTCAATCAGGGAGGAACACCGTATGATAGGTAAATATAGGGTGCACGAGGTCGCTAAGGATTTTGGAGTCAAAAGCAATGCGGTAATCGAGCTTCTCGGCAAGTATTTTCAAGACGCTAAAACACACATGGCGGCTCTTGAGGTAAATGAGCTTGACATTGTTTTTGAGACCTTTACTCAGGAGAATGAGGTCGAAAGCTTCGACGATTATTTCGCCGTCGGTGAAGAGCATAAAGAGAAAAAGAAAAAAGAGCAGGAAAAAAAGAGAGCGGCGGAAAAAGAAGCGGCGAAAAGCAAAGCCGAAGCGACGGCAAAAGCCGCGGCAAAGCCGGCGGCAAGACCCGCGTCAAAAACAGCGCCAGCCTCCGGCGAGAGCGCGAAAAAGGGCGCTCATGAGCAAAAACCGACTCGTCCCAAAGTGGTTATTCCGCCGCAGCCGAAAAAGAAAAAGGGCACGGGCGCCGCGCCGCAATCGCGGACAAAGGGCGTCGCGATGACAGTTGACACAAGAGCAAGCAATGTGGAGCTTGATAAATACAACGAGCGATATGAAAAAATCGCTCCGGTCAACAAAACGCTTCACAGCGACACCTTGATATCTAAGCAAAAGCTGAAACAAAAGTCACAGCAATACCGCAGGAGAGGCGGAACAAGGCAGTCCCGAAGGGAAACAGAGGCCGAAAGGCTTAACAGAATCGCGGCGGAACGCGCCAAAAAGCCTCAGCTTGTGATTCATGTTCCGGATGAGCTGACAGTCGGGGAGCTTGCGGCAATGTTAAAAAGAACGGCCGCGGAAGTCATCAAAAAGCTGCTTGAGCTTGGTCAGCCGGCGACTGTCAATGAAATAATCGACTTTGACACGGCCGAGATAGCCGCGACAGAGCTTGGCGCAAGGGTTGAGAGAAAAATTGTCGTATCCATTGAGGACAGGATTATCGACATCAGCGAAGACGACGAGAAAAACCTTTACACGCGCGACCCTGTCGTTGTTGTGATGGGTCACGTTGACCACGGCAAAACATCTATCCTTGACGCCATACGCCACACATCCGTCACATCGACGGAGGCCGGCGGGATAACTCAGCATATCGGCGCTTACAGAATAAATCAAAAGGGTCAGGGGATAACCTTCCTCGACACACCCGGTCACGCGGCTTTCACTTCAATGCGCGCAAGGGGCGCCATGGCGACTGACATAGCCGTTCTTGTCGTCGCCGCGGACGACGGTATAATGCCGCAAACAATCGAGGCCATCAGCCACGCGAAAGCGGCGGGCGTAACAATCATTGTTGCCATTAACAAAATGGATAAGCAGGACGCGTCGGCGGACAAGATAATGCAGCAGCTGACGGAATATGAGCTTGTGCCCGAGGAGTGGGGCGGCGACACAATATGTGTGCCTGTTTCGGCTTTGACCGGCACGAACATCGACACACTCCTTGAGTCTATTCTCCTTGTCGCGGAGATGAAGGAATTAAAAGCAAACCCCAACAGGGCGGCAAAAGGAATAGTCATAGAGGCAAAGCTTGACAAGGGCAGAGGACCTGTCGCCACGCTGCTTGTGCAGAACGGCACATTGAATTCGGGCGACATTGTCGTCGCGGGGTTTTCCGTGGGGCGTGTCCGCGTCATGACGGACGACAAGGGCGAAAAAGTCGAAAGCGCCGGTCCGTGTGTCCCCGTCGAGATAACGGGGCTTACCGACGTGCCGCTGGCGGGCGACGCGTTTGACGCCGTTTCAGACGAGCGTCTTGCGCGCGAGCTTGTCGAGCAGCGCAAGCAGCAGGCAAAAGACGACAAGTTTAAGTCCTTTGAAAAGGTCACTCTTGACAATCTCTTTGACTCTCTCCAGGCCGGCGAATTAAAGGATCTTAACATCATTGTCAAGGCCGACGTGCAGGGTTCTGCCGAAGCTGTCAAGCAAAGCCTTGAAAAGCTTTCAAACGACGAGGTAAAGGTTAGCGTCATTCAGGCAAGCGTCGGTGCAATCAACGAAAATGATGTTATGCTTGCCAACGCCTCAAACGCCATAATCATCGGGTTCAATGTTCGTCCTGACCCCGTGGCGGCGGCAAACGCCGACCGCGACGGCGTGGAAATGCGTATGTACCGCATAATTTACGACTGCATTGAGGAAATCCAGTCAGCAATCAAGGGTATGCTCGCGCCGAAATTCCGCGAAGCGGAGCAAGGGCGCATAGAGGTGCGCCAGGTGGTCAAGATATCTTCGATAGGCAATATCGCGGGGTGCCATGTTCAAAGCGGCAAGGTCACAAGAAACTCAAAGATACGTGTCGTGCGCGACGGAGTTGTTGTGGCTGACGATGAAATATCTTCACTTCGCCGCTTTAAGGAGGACGTCAAGGAAGTCGGCACAAACTATGAATGCGGCATATCCCTCAGCAAATTTAACGACATCCGCGAGGGAGATATTTTCGAGTCTTACATCATAGAAGAATACAGAGATTAACGGAGAATAAATATGGCAGGATACAAAATCGACAGAGTTTCGGAGGACATAAGCCGTGAGATAGCGGCAATCATCCGCGACCTTAAGGATCCGCGTGTTCAGGGCAGCCTCCTGACTGTGGTGCGTGTTGAGGTCAGCTCGGACGCGTCGTTCGCCAAGGTTTATATAAGCGCGATGGAGGGCATGGACGCCGCCAAAACAGCGGTTCAAGGCTTAAAAAGCGCGACAGGCTATATACGCAGGCAAATCGGCGGCAATCTTCGGCTCCGCAAAACACCGGAGCTGAAATTTATAGCGGACGACTCGATATCGCACGGCATCAACATCGCACAAAAGCTCAAGGAGCTTGATACCGAAGGCGGTGAGGACAAGGCGGACGGCGGAGAAAACATCTGATTTTTGCAAGGCTTTCAAACGCCTATGCCGTACAAAACCAAAAAGGATTTGCGTCAAAATGAAAATTTCAATACCTGAAACGTCGCAGTTGCTCAAGGATAAAGACAATATACTTTTGCTTGCGCACACGCATCCCGACGGCGATACGCTGGGCAGCAGCTATGCGCTGTGCCGCGCGCTGACAGGTCAGGGCAAAAAGGCAAACGTCGTATGCGACGACGAAATTCCCAAGGTCTTAAAGTTTATGACAGTCGGCGTTGAGCCTTTGCTCTTTGAGCCTGAATTCATAATAGCGGTTGACACCGCTAACGTGAAAATGCTCGGCGACAAGACGAGGACGCTTTATGCCTCCAAAATCGACCTGTGCATTGACCACCACATTTCAAACAGCTTTTTTGCCGAAAGGACGCTGCTTGACGACACCGCGGCAGCGACAGCCGAAATTGTTTTCAGGCTTTTAACGGAAATGCGCATTGACATCACTCCGGCAATAGCCGACTGCCTTTATACCGGAATATCAACAGACAGCGGATGTTTTCGTTACTCAAACATCACGTCGGACACCTTGAGGACAGCCGCGGAGCTGATAGATCTCGGCGCTGATTTCGCACGGCTGAACAAGGTTCTTTTTGAAACAAAAAGCAAAAGCTTCGCCGCTCTCGAGAGAGTCGCTCTCAACAGCATTGAGCTTCATTTCGGCGGTCTTTGCGCCTTTCTTGCCGTCACAAAGGAGATGTTTGAGCAAAGCGGCTCCAACGACGAGGAATTTGACAGGATATCGGCGATGCCCCGCCAAATAGAGGACGTGCTTGTCGGCGCGGCCTTAAGAGAGCAAAAGGACGGCACGTTTAAGGTGTCCGTCCGCACAAACCCGCCGATGAACGCCTCTGAAATATGCTCTTTGATGGGCGGCGGCGGCCATGTGAACGCGGCGGGCTGCACACTTGACGGAACGCTGCCAGAGGCGAAAGAAAAGCTTCTCAAAAACATAGAGGAAGCGCTTATAAGAGAAAAAAAGCTCGGTGTGTCGTAAACACCGAGCCACTTTCAAAAGCTCCGCATTGATTTGCGGGGCTTTTGCTTTTAATCCTTCTTTTTAAGCTTTGGTATAATTGCGCAAACCACGATGACCAACAGCGCCCCGACCGCGGCAAATATCGGCCATTTTGAGGTGTCGTCGCTTCCCGTGGCGACTGTTTCAATCATTTCATCGGCGGCAAAGGATGAATGAAACAGGAGCGAAAAAACGCTTAGCAACAGCAGGGCAGCCATAACAATGGCGACAATCCTAACAGCCCATACCCTTTTATCAGTATATTTCACAGCTTTAAACTTCCCTTCACATCAGTCGATATTCATTGTCTTTTTGATTCCCGCGCCAATCTTTTCCGAAAGCTCTTCCGCACCGTCCCTGCCGCCTGAAACAGCCGTTATATAAATTTTGATTTTCGGCTCTGTGCCCGACGGACGGACAATCACTTCGCTTTTGTCGGGCAGGCTGTACCGCAGCACGTTTGATTTAGGCAGATCAATAGGCGTTTTTTCTTCTGTCGCGGTGTCTGTTGTTTTGCCTGTGCTGTAATCGGAGACGGCAAGCACCTTCAGCCCGCCGATGTCCGACGGAGGGGCGGCGCGGAGGCCGTCCATAAGCCCCTTCATCTTTTTCATTCCGCTTGCTCCCTCAAAACCGAAGCTCAAAACAGTGTTGAGGTATATGCCGTATTCGTCGTAAAGAGCGTTCATCACATCTATGAGCGTTTTGCCCGTCGTCTTGTAGTACGCCGCCATTTCCGTGATGAGCATAGATGCGACGACGGCGTCCTTATCTCTTGCGTGGATGCCGAAAAGATAGCCGTAGCTCTCCTCCATTCCTGCTATAAAACGGTCGGATTCGCCTTTGCTTTCAAGCTCCGTTATCAGCTCGCCGATGTATTTAAAGCCTGTCAGCAGGTTTTTTGTTTCGCCGCCGTATTTTTTTGTGATTTCCGTCACAAGCTCTGTCGTGACAAACGATTTGATGACCAAGGGCTTGTCGGGAAGTGTTCCGTCGGCGCTTTTGCGGCTCATGACATATTCTGTGAGCAGCGCCCCGACTTCGTTTCCTGACATCAGCGTGTAATCGCCGCCGTCTTTCACCGCGATGCCGACACGGTCACAGTCCGGGTCTGTCGCAAGCAGCAGGTCGGCGCCCGTCTTTTCGGCGACAATAAGCGCCCGCTCGAATGTCTGGCGGATTTCCGGGTTAGGGTAAGGGCTTGTCGGGAACCTGCCGTCGGGCAGCTCCTGCTCAGGCACCACAGCGACATCAAGCTGTCCGATTCGCCTCAAAACCTCGCGCACCGGCTTGTTTCCCGCGCCGTTAAGCGGCGTGTAAACAAGCTTTAAACCGGCGCTCTCGCATATGCCCTTGTTGATTTGGCAGGACAGAACCTTTTCATAAAACTCCTCGTTTAATTCGGGCATAATATATTCTATCATGCCGTCCGCCAAAGCCGTGTCAAAAGGAACAGTTTTGACTCCCTCAAAAATATCGACTTTTTGTATAAACTCATAAGTTTTTTCCGCCGCGTCGTCAGTCATCTGATAACCTTCGGGGTCGTAGCACTTATATCCGTTGTATTCAGACGGATTGTGGCTCGCCGTGATGACAATGCCGGAGCTGCATGAAAGCCTGCGAACGGCAAAGGAAAGCATGGGCGTCGGGACAAGCTCGGGATAAATGAAAACCTTGATGCCGTTCGCCGCAAGCACACAAGCGGCGCTTTTGGCAAAGACATCGGAGTTTATGCGCGAATCGTAGGCTATCGCGACTGACGGGGAAGTAAAGCCCGAATTGAGGTAATCGGCAAGCCCCTGTGTCGTTTGGTTGACTGTGTAGGTGTTCATTCTGTTTGTGCCGCTTCCGAGAACCCCTCTAAGCCCCGCCGTGCCGAACTCAAGATTTTTATAAAATCGGTCAAGTATCTCGCTCGGGGCGTCCTTGATGGAAATCAGCTCGGAATATATCTCATCATCGTCCCGTGTTTTTTCAAGCCAAAGCTTGTAAAGCTTGTTTACGTCGTTCATTTTAAGCCCTCCGGTGTTTATTTGTGCCGATTTTAAGGCGGCTTAGCTGTTGTGATATTGTGGCTTGCGCCGGCAAAGACACTCGATTAAGGCAGCTTGCGTTTTTGCCCGACGCTCTCAAGCACCGCCTTTTAAGACGCGGTGCCTGAAGGAGCGTGGATTTTACTTATTATAACCATTTTATTTAAATGTGTCAATCAACCGAATGCATTCCCCTGCTGATTTCGGGAAGCGTGTCAAGTATGAGCAAAACTCCGGTGAGCATCAATCCGAGCGCCGCGGGCAGCGACAGAGAAAGCCCGGCCGGGTCGGCGTAGACATTGTTTAGAAAAACTTCTGTCCCGCACGGAAAATATTTAAGTATTACACAGCAAACGAAAGAGGCCATCGCCCCGTTTAGGGCGCGTGAGGCTGTCAGAACCGGAATGGAAATGCCGCTCTCCATGACGTAGCGGAGAACCTGGCACTGGACGGATAATCCCGACCAGCCGAGAACGGCGGCAAGGAGCGGCAGAGAAATTCCTTGTTTTACCGCTTCGGCACAGCCTGTCGTCACCTCAAGAACACACTTCAAGGTCAGAGCCGCGCCTGACAATCTTTCGGGCAAAAGAGATGCCACGGAGCAAATGCAGGAAAAAAGCATTACCCAAGAGCAGATGGAAAGCATGGCGGGAACAGCCTCCGAAACAGCCTCGGTAAGGCATTTGTTGAGCGGCATTCTGACAGTGTTTTCGGGGCACGGCACAGGTGTGTCGTCGGCGGGCGCGGCGACAAACCTTGTGAGAAAGCCGGTTATCAGCGAGGCGGCGCAAAGTGAAGCAAACAAAATCACTCCCGCTCGGCGGCTGCCCGTCATGGCGACTCCGACAGTGCCGATAACAAACGCCGGTCCCGCGTTGATGCAAAAAAGAGACAGCTTGTAAGCGTCGGACTTGCTTATCAAGCCCCGTTTGAGGAGGAGCGCCGTCATTCGCGCGCCGACAGGATAACCGCCAAAAAGCCCGACAAGCACAGCGCTTGCCGACTCGCCCGAAAGCCGAAAAAGAAAGCGTGTGACTGACGAGAAAACGCCGCCGAGCCATTCGCTTAATCCTGAATATATCATAAAGGAGCAAAGCACCGTAAAGGGAAAAATCGAGGGCAGCACCGACTCGCCGCAAAGCGTAAGTCCATAGCGAACACCCGACGCGGTTTGTGCGGGAAAACGCAGCAGCAAAACGGCGAAGCAGACTGTCCCGGCGGCGGCGGGCAGCAGCCGTAGATTAAAACGGTCTGTTTTCCGCGCCGTTAGAATCCGTTTCATTTTATCACCCCAAAAATAACCTCTGCAAACATTCTTATGCCCCGCCGCCGTATAAAATGTACTTATGCCGACATTTTCCGCATAATATTTGATATGCGCTTTAAGGAGGCGGGTTTTAAAATGGCTTGGAACAGGGCGAAAAGAGCCGTCGGGAAAATCGGGTGCGCGACAGAGCGCATATCCGATGAGCTTGAGCTGCCGAAAAATGTCATGCCCGGCGTGGTTCACATAGAAATGAACGGCAACAAAGAGGCCGTCGTCGACGGCTGCCGCGGCGTACTTGAATATGACGAAAATATCATACGGCTTAACACAGGAAAGCTTATTGTAAAATTTACGGGAAGCCGTCTTATGATTAAAACGCTTAGCCTGAATCAGGCGCTTGTTTGCGGAAACATTGTTTCGGTGGATTTTTCAAACTGATGTCGCCAGGCGTCGCCGCGGCACGGGCGGCGGTTTTACCTCGGTGATTCGATTTTAGATTTCGTCCGATCAAAACGAAATATAGGGGGCGAGACGTTGTTTATAATCAGGTTTTTTCACTTTCTCATCGGGTATGTAATATTTAAGGCGGAGGATGGTTTCCCGGAGAGATTTATAAACTTATGCGCACGCGGCGGCATACCTGTTTGGGATATTAAATGCAGGGGCGGCGTGCTGTTCGGAAAAACAAGCATAAAGGGATACCACGCCATTTCGGAGCCTGCAAAAAAGTCGGGAATGAATGTGAGTGTCTGCCGCAGCATTGGCGTCCCCTTTTTCCTGCGCAAATATCGCCGCCGAGCGGGGCTTTTAGCGGGGCTTTGCGTCTTTGCCGTCTTTATTTTACTAATGTCCGGCACAATATGGAGCATAAAGGTTGAGGGAAACTCCGCGGTTTCGGAAAGCGAAATAATAGATGTTATGGATAAAGTCGGAATAAAGCCGGGAATAAAAGCAAAAAAGATAAACGCCGCCGAAGCGGAACGCCGGGCTCTTGAGCTTCTGCCCGGTTTACAGTGGCTTGCTGTGAACATTGAGGGCAGCACTGTTGTAATAGAGGTTCGGGAGCGTATCGCCGGGGAAGAAAGAGAGGATTATGTTCACCCTCACCACATAGTAGCGGCGCAGGACGGAGTAATTCAAATACTTGAAACATATGAGGGCACAGAAATTTCAAAAAACGGCTCCGCAGTCGCGAAAGGCGATTTAATAATAAGCGGTATCACGGAAAACAAAGACAGCTCCGTCACATTTCATCACGCAAAAGGCTATGTCGCCGCCCGCGTTAAGACAACGCTTGCGGCGCAGGCGGCGCGGGAGCGGGACGCGCAAAGGCTTTGCGGGACAAAGTACAGACTTACTCTTATCATCCTTAACATAAAAATTCCCCCGCGCGCGGCAAAAGCGGCGGCGGGGGCGGAGCTGTATGAAAGCACCCGATGGCTTTATGCGGGTGATAAGTGCCTTCCCGTGGGCTATGTTATGCACAGGAGCCTTTTTTATGAGGACACTTCTAAAAAATACACAGAAAACGAGCAGCGGCTTATAGCTTTGCGCGGGCTTTTGACACAGACTGCAAATGAATTCCGCCGCAGCGAGATTTTGTCACAGACATCTGCGCTCGAAAAGACAGAGCGCGGAATGAAAGCCACGGGTGAATTCACGGCGCTGCGCAACATCGGTCTGGAGCGCCCGTTTTCGGTAAGAGAGACAAACGAGGAGGAAGAGGAGTAGAGAGCGGCGCGCTCAGCGAGGCGGCAGACATTCTATGAGAGACATTTTGCCCTCGATTTCAAAATCCGCGGACATTGCGGGTATAAACAGACAATCGCCGCGTTTCACATCTGTACCGCCTATCTTACCGCCTCCCTCGATGATTGCATAAGCCGAAGGCGTGCCGGTGCGCTCACGCGTCATGCAGTGCGGGACATCTATCCTGTTGAGCGCGAAACAAGGTGTCCTGCCGTAATCAATAAGGCTTGTAACTTTGCAGCCGTCGGCTTCCGACCGCTCGTGCGGGACAAGCTTAAACTTTGCAAGAAGCTCCGCCTCCGTGTGCTTTATATAGTGAAAGCAATCGAACATATTGTCAAAGCCTATGCCCATGTGGCACATAAAGTCAGGCATTTTTTTGCCGCGCATATCGTATTTTTCAAGGCTTATGGTGTAGTCCGTCGGCTCTTGTATCTCAAGAAGAAAGCAGCCGGGGCCTATCGCGTGCGGCGTGCCGCCCTCAATCATAAAAACGTCGCCCGGCTTCACATAAACCTTGTGCATCAGCGCCGCCATGCCGGGTATATCCTGCTTGTCAAACAGCTCGCGCAGGCACTCCTTTGTCACATCTTCTTTAAATCCGAGAAATATATGCGGCTGTTCGCCGTCTATCTCTCTGCCGCCGAGAATATACCACGCCTCCGTCTTGCCGTAATCGGAGCCAAACAGTCCGCGCGCCGCTTCTTTATCGGGGTGGACCTGAATGGGAAGCCTTTCGGCGGAGTCAAGAAATTTTGTCAGGACGCCGAAATTGACGCCAAATTTGCCGACATGCTCCGCGCCGAGAAAGCCCTCCGGGTCGCCGTCTATTAAATCCTTAAGACAGCACTCAACACCGTCCGCCTCGACGCGGCTTTGACCCTCGCGCTCGGGGGCGCCGTCGCGCGGCGGGTTTGTCGCTGTTACGACGGACGCGAGCCAATCCTCCGGGAAATATCCGTCAAGGCCGTCGTTTCCGCGAAATTCATCAAGAAGCTTTCCGCCGAGGTAAATCCTCCAAACCCTGTTTTCAAGCATTTTTAAAGGTTTCAATTCCATCGGTTGTCACTTTCCTTTCATGTTTTCCGCCATCAAAAAGCCTTTGAGTTCACGCGTTATCAAAACAAGGCGCGGCGGGGGCAATTTTCAAAGCTTCTTATAGTTTATCAAACTTTTATCTGTCTTTCAACAGGTTGTTCAGTTCTTTTCTTTTTTCGTTTGCATGATTTTCAATCACCGGGAACACTTTGCTCAAAAAATGCGGCATCGGAACGGAGGCAAACGATTTTGAAAGGAATCGGGAGCCTTGCGCGGCGCGTTTTTGCAAGCTTGAGCCGCCGTTCGTCTAAAAAAGGAAATTCCCGCCCAAATGACGGGAATTTCCTTTTAGGGGTTGCTTTGAGGAGGGGTTGTCTCTTTTTGGGAGACTCTTGGCGGGTACTCGGTGCGGTTCCTTTCATCGCCAAGAACAATTATAATATAATATACAAATATGACGCCCGAATGAATAAAACTTTAAAAATCGTGATGAATTTTGTTAACAAAACAAGAGCTGTTCACCGCGCGGTTTGTTAATAATCTAAGTCGTCAAGAGTTTGTTTGGCGTTGCCTATCTCCATCTGCGCCTTTGCCACCTTGCAAAGGGAATCGGCGTCCCCGCTTGTCGCTTCTCTCGAAAGCGCGGCGCGGCGTGCCAAAAGCTCCTCATACATACGCTCTCTCTTTTTGCCTCCGAGGTCATAAAACAGCATCGGAATTATGCCGAAAGAGCTTGTCACAAACGGAAGAATCGTAAACATGGCAAAAAGCCCGAACTTCGCGTCGTCGGATTGAGCGGAGCCTCTTGTGTATGCTGTGACATCATAGCCTATCCATTCTTTAACCCTAAGCGTGATAAAGTTGGAGAATATGGCGGTCAGCTTTTTCGCAAGCCCTTTGGCGATTGTCGTCATCGCCTCGGAGCGGTAGCCGTTTTTCCATTCACAGTAGTCCATTGACTCATTGTAAAGCTCGGAGGGTATCACCTTTCTTACGCCGTAGAAAAACATAAAGACTGTTTCCCAGACCATCAAGGTTATGCCCATCGGCACAACTCTTTTGTAAAGACCGTTCTTTTTGCCGCCGATGCATCCGATGAGAAAGACGGGAACCATCAAAATGTTGCCTATGTAGTTTGCGACGATGTAGAGCGCCCTGCTGGAGAAATGCCGCCTGAACCACGGGACAAGCGTGTATGCCACCGGGTGGACTATCGCCCCGGGTATTCCGGCAAAAAACGACAAGGACGCGAAATTAAGCACGTCGATAAGATAGTCGGACTTGCTCCCGCTTATGGAAAATCCGTTAAGCGTTTCGGAAAGCGTCAGCAGAAGCACGGGCTTGTTGTTTATGATAGATTTAACGCCCTGCATGATGCTCGGCCGCTCAACCGACTGCATTACGCGCTCGCGCGATATCATGAAAAACCAGAACGCGGCTATGCCGCCGACAATCGTCGTGAAGTTGCCCATGAAAACAAACAGCTTTTTATATGTTTTTTCAGGCGTTCCGAAAAAGCCGTTTCCGACAAGGTCGAGCAAAAGTGTCATGATTTGTTCGGGCAGCTTTTCGCCCAGCATACCTGACATAAAGTTTGCTATTGTTATGAGCCTTGTCCTGTCCACAGGGTGCGGCGTGATTGTCGCCATCATCCCTGTTTGGGCAATCCCCTGAAAAGTCCCGACTCCCTCTCTTATCAGCGCCAAGGCAAGGTAGAACCCGAATTTTGTCATGTCGTTATCCTGAGTGCCGGGGAAAAGAAGCGGAAGAAGCCAATAAAGGCACGTCAGTATTGTGCCGGGGATTGCGAGCGCCATAAGATAGGGCTTGAACTTGCCCCAGCGTGTGCGTGTCTTGTCGACTATGGCGCCTGTGAAGACATCGTTTACGACGTCCCAGATGCCGTTTATAACAGTGACATAGCTTTGAAGCTTAAGGCTTATTTGAACAATGTTTGTGACGAACCTGGCGGAATATAGATTGATGTTAAAGCTTTGCGTCATGTCAAAGACGACATAGCCCACCGTTTCCTTCGTGCCTACATAGCGTCTGTTTTGGTATACATACCCTTCATTTTCGGGAACAGCCGTCCTCGTGTCTTCAGTGCGCGCGTCCTGCTTGTCTGCCACTTAGCCACCTCCGTATATTTCAAGGTTTTTGCAAATCAGCTTCCAAAGCGCATATTTTTAAGGTCGCGGTAGCTTATCAGCTTAATGCCGCACGCTTCGATATGCTGCTTTGTGGCAGGGTCGCGCATCAGGTCATATTCCCACACACGCCTTCTCCAGTTGCCCGTGATGGCCTTAATTTCGTCGCTTTCGACAGCCGGATGTACGTATGTCTCTGTTATCCCCTCCGGGAAAGACTTGTAAAGCTCGTACATATATTCCTTGAAGTTTTCGTAGCTGTCCTTCTGCGGGCCGTCCCAATCGTTCGGTATGAGGTAATCGGGCATGGCGACACCCTTGCTGTTTGCGTATTGCGCGAATTTTCCCGCCATGGAAAGGACAAGCTCCTTGTCGATTTTGATATCAAGCATCTCATTGTCGATTTGAGAAGAAAGAATCTTTGACGGAAATCGGAACGGCAGCCCGTATTCGCCCGCCACATCTATGGCGACATTAAGAAGCTCAAGCCTGCCCGTCTCGATACCGTATATGGAGCCCATGTGATTGTCGGCGTGGGAGGGGTTAAGCCCGAGCCTTTTGAGCTTTTCTGTCTGGGCGATGATCTCCTCCTCAACTTCGTCGATATCGGCGTTTTCCTCGACTTGGTCGCTTTCGTGCCACATGAATCCCTCCTCGTCAATGAGAGATTTCACGCCTTTTGTGCTGACGGGAGCCCACCTGTATGTGTTCCACTCGCATGTGAGCGTCCAATGCACGCCTATGGCAAGATTCGGATTGGCGGCGGCAAACTTCGCCGCCTCAAAAGCCCATGCGCAGGGCGCCATAATTGTTGACGATGTAATCGATCCCTTTAAGAGAAGCTCCATGATTGCTGTGTTTTGCGCGTGGCACATGCCGAAATCATCTGCGTTGATTATTAAATATTTGTCCATAATATACATCCTTTCAAAAATATACAAGCATTATTTTATCATATATAACAAGGTATTGCAACACGCTAAAGAAACTTTTATAAGAAAGTGCCGAAGGAATTTTGTGGTAAACCCCCTTTACAAATAAAGGGCAAGAAGGTATAATATGATTATAAAGTATATTGGGGGTGTTGTATGAAAAGGATCTTATGCCTTGCTGTTTTATCAGCAGCCGTTCTTTTAGTTGGCGGCTGTGCCGAAATCGGATGCGATATCGGCAAATATGACGACTATGTCGCGGAAGTCAGCAATTCCGGCGGCTTCATGCCTGCGTGGGATTCGCTTGGGGACTGTTTAGACAGTGCGGTAAACCGCAAAAGCCAACGTATGCTTTTAAAAAAATCGGACTCAATCATCCTTTTTGTCCTTTATCCTGATGACGATTACAAAAAAAGGAAAGCCGCGCTCCTCAAAGAACACAACCTTTTGACAGAAGCCGTATACAGTGAATCCGACTCAAAGCCGCTGATTGCCGAGACGTCCGCTCTCGTTGAGGGATATACAATCACTGTCGCCGACAACCGCGAGTCGGACAAAAATTACAGCTTTCCGACGTCGTTCGGGATGGTGGGATACAGCGACGAAATGGGCGGCATCGCTTATTTATATTTTTCAGGCGAAAGGACAGCCAACATAAAATCCCTTAAAAAGTTCATCGAGGACAACTTTGTTTTTGAAGTGAAATAAATCTCACGCGCGGCGCAGGGCATTTTATAAAGCCCTGCGCCGCGCTATTTGTTAAGCTCCGATCACCTTGAATATACCCTTACATAATCCACGACAAAATCAAAGGGCGCCATGTCGCTTTTGTTGTTGTTAATGTTGCCGTTTTGTGATTTGACGACTTTGCCGTCACTGTTTGCTCCCGGAATACAGTGGTTGCCGTTGACCTCCGCGGAGAGCATGAGCCACTCCTCGACCTGCGGAACGGCGTCGCCCGTTATCCTGTCCGTCTCGACGCCGTTGACATAAAACACGCATTTGTTTTCGTTCCACTCGACACCGAAAGTGTTATATTCCGTGTAAATATTCGGCGCCTTATATGAGCCTATCGTGACGCTTTGGTGAGCGTCCCCGTAGCCGTCAAAGTGGATTGTCGAGGAAATCGCGTTTCTCTTGAGCGGGTTTGTATATCCGAAATAAGGCGACTCAAAAACGTCGATTTCCGCGCCGTCGCGCCCTGTGCCGTCAATGGTGCCGACACCGTGCGAAAACATCCAAAAAGCCGCCCAAAGCCCTTCGCCGAAAGGCGAGATGCAGCTGCATTCAAAATATCCGTATTTAAATTGCTTCAGCTCCCTTGTCTCGATTGCGCCGGAATACCAGCCCGGACCGAAGCGTCCGTCTGAAAGATATTCTGTCCTCAATATAAGGTTGCCGTCCTCGACGAAAGCTTCTCCGATGTCCCAGTAGCCGCCCCTGCGCGGGCCGTCGCCGGCGGAGCGCCACGAGGTCATGTCAAGCTTGTCGCCGTCAAATTCATCCGACCAGACGAGATTCCAGTCAGAATAATCGATGGTCTGCCCGCGCGGAGTCTGCGGAAGCCCAAACACCAGCGCGCCGATCATTTCAAATATTATCAGAAATGACACAAACAGCCGTTCCAGCATCTTCTTTTCTCTAAATGAAAAGATTGACTTTTTCATTACACCGCCTCCTCTTTTTAAGAAGGTAACATAATCGCCGTAATTTGTCAACGGATTCATTCTCCGTTCGCATCACCCGCGCCGCGGCCGTCATCTTTTTTAGCGAATCACATTTGATTTTTGTTTTGACACAGCGAAAATCCTTTGGATACAAGGGATTTTCGGCTTTTATCGGTTTTTATCCTGTCTGTCAATCATGAATTTACCGGTATTATATTTGCCGAGGCTCTTGCAGCTACTTGAGAATTTATTGAATAATATGTACTCTCCTGCACTGACAAAGCATGCTTAACTTCTTCTGCGACTGCTTTTGCCAAGCTAACAGGGACGGCATTTCCAATCATTTTATAACCATCCGCAAGGTTACTATATTTAAAAATGAATGTATCAGGAAAAGTTTGAATCCTTGCACACTCACGAACACTTAAACGTCTATAAAGATGTTCTTTACCGGGCGCAAAAATACGTTTATTTTGCTCGATAAAAATCATTTTAGGTGCTTGTGGATGAATAGGGGCATGACGCCCTCCTGCTTGTATCGTAAATGATTGTTCGTTCCATGTTCTAACGCGATTGCGTGACATAAAAATCGTTGAAAATCCACCTGTCAAATATTCGTGGTTTGCCACAATACATTCACCGTTATTTGTCTTGTTGGATGCTTTTGCAGGTAATGCGTTATTTCTAAGATCCCAAACAGCATCTTTTAATGTTGATTTTTGTTTATTTGGAACAGGGTAATTAAATTTTGTTCTCAAGTCAGTTCTAAATCCAACATAAAATACTCGTTTTCTATCCTGCGGAACATCATAATCAGCTGCATTGAGCAATTTTAAATTAACAGCATAGCCCGCATCTTCAAAGTGTTTTATAATGTTTTGAACTGCGTTGCGATGTATATCAGCGAGCATACCTGAAACATTTTCAGCAACAAAAAACATTGGTTTTTTATCGCGTAGAACACGAATGAATTCATAAAACAGCTTTCCTCGAGAGTCATCTATACCTCGTAATGCACCTGCCTCACTCCAGCTTTGGCATGGCGGTCCACCGATAATACCGTCACAATCAGGTATTTCCGCAGACGTAATTTTTCTTATATCTCTCCTGTCTAGCGGCGTGTCATGGTTCGCTTCATATGTCTCCCAGATTGCACTGTCATATTCATTAGCCCAAATAACCTTGAACCCGGCTTGTTTAAAGCCCAAATCCATACCACCTGCGCCCGCAAAGAGACTGATAATATTCATAACGTCTTTCCCTCCTACCGACTGAGTGTAATAAGTTTTGCCTGCTTTAAAATTGATGGATTGTCAGGTGTCTTAATTTTTACGTTTTTTATCTTGAAGGTTGGGCTAATCAGTCTTTCCAAATTCTTTTTATCTGTATCGGGAAAAGAATTGTATTTTTTTGTGTTTATTATTGCAACAAATTCAAACTTAGTGTTTGCGGGAGTGTAGACATACGAAAATGCTTTTGCAGGATTTTCGATACCCCACATTCCGCGAACGCGCAAATATGTAATGCCAAGCGGATCAACACGGTTTACACGCCCTAATTCGTTTGTTTCTGCAAACTCGACATCCGGGATATTGTTAATACCTGAGCTAATAACAGTTTTTATACGTTCGTATATGTTTGCACTGGCGGCATAATCAACACCATAGACAAAAAACAAGCGTTTTAATTGTTTGCTTTTTACTGAGCCGACAGCATATAATATATCTTTTTCTTGCCATTTTTCGCAGGCACGGCACGCGGCAGTAATCATTGAGCTGTTTGCATATAGTTTAGCTTTAGGATATGAACTATTTAAAGCAAGTGGCGAAATTGTACTTTCAATCTTTTTAACCTCTATTGCGTCACCTTGACGTATAATTATATCTGGTGGATTGTTTTGGTTGCCTTGATAGGAAAAAGCTTGTTCAAAGCGTTCAAGACGTGCTTGTTCGTTTGTTGCAGAAAAAGTGCCCGCAAACATGTCCTTTATGTATTGCTCTAAAGCTTCACCCATATTATTAGCGCGATTATGGCTTTCATAAAATGATCGTAATTCTGATACCGGATTTGTGACTATATTTTCAATTGCAGTTAATATGTTGCTGTTCATCGGATGATTTCTCCTTTAAGACATGAATTAACATTTACTATGTTAACACAATTTCAGCGAAATCTCAAGACAAAAAATCGCTGTAAGCAAATATCACGCGACCCCCAAAAACATTATGTTTTGGGGGCTTGTCTTTTCCTGAACCGCGGCGCCTTAATTTTGCTGTTCTTTGACGCGCGTCAGCCGTGGACAGCTTGATTTATGTCAGGGCTTGTTTTAAAGTGTGCCGAAAATAGTCTTTGCGGTCTATGTCCTCAGGCGCTTTTGTTGCGATTGCAGCGGACAGTTATGCGGCTTTGACCGCTCATGGTGCAAGTAAACATTGTCAAGTCCCACTCGCCCGCTTCCATTTCCTCAACCGCTGTGCCGCGCAGGATTTCCGTACCCGCGACAACATATTCATAAACGACGCCGTCGACATCAATAAACACAACTGAATCCCCCTTGGCAAGCAGATTTATTCTGCCAAAGTGACGGCGATAATTGTGCGCTATCAAGATTAGGTTGTTGTCAAAAATTGAGCCTTTGTAGCGATTGGGCGCGTTTTTCAGCTTTGCGTAGCTCCAATCCCTGACTATCGGAAACGACAGTTCCAAAGTGGGCATTTCAAGCACTCCGATATAATGCTCGCCTTCAATTTCGACACTTTTCATTTCGCTGCCTTTTAAAATCTCGTCATAATCGGCGCCGGAGCTTCGCTCGTCCGGTATCATGTCGTAAAGAGCGCCGAGCATGGCGTTTGATTTTTCCGCCGCCCGCTTTTCGTCTGTTATATTGTAGACTAAAAATCCTAAGGCGCAAAGCAAAAGCCCCGCGCCCACTGCCATAAAAGATATTGATAGTTTTTTATTCTTCATTCTTTTTCTTCCCAAAGCCTAAATACCAGCCAACACCAAAAAACAACAAACCAAAAGTCGCGAACACCGGAACGGGCCACCACGGCTGACCTGTTTGCGGCAGCTTTGAGCCGTCTTTGTCGTCCGTGCCGTCCGAGCCGTCCGGTCTTGAGCCGTCTGTTCCGGGACCTGTCTCCCGCCCGTTATTTTTGTCGTCGCCTGTTGAGGGGTGCTTAGAAGCGTCTGCCGGACCCGTCGGCTTTGTCGTGCCTGTCGGGCTTGTCGTACCCGCGGGCTTTGTCGTGCCTGTCGGACCGTGCGGATATTGCTCCGTGGGCTTGGTTGTCGTCTGCGACGAGTCATGCTCATAAGTGTTTTGCACTTTGAAAATGGTTTTGTCCGACGTGTAAATTACTGTGTAGCCCTGAGGAACGTTTTGCTCGATAACAAGCCAATCTATCCGGGAATCAAGGTCTTGCCATGTGTGCGTCCATGAATTGTCGGCGTTTAAAATAACGCTGTCAAAAACCTCGCCGTCGCCGACGAGCTGAATTTTAACTGACTTGGGGCGTTTTTTGTGGCGGTTCGCGTCGTCGTCCCAAACCTTTATAACACGCAAGGATTGATATGTCAGTCCGCCGTCCGGCTTTGGCTCGACATCAACCTTTGGGTTTATGATGATATTATATGCCCAATTATTGTTTGAATCTAAGCTTGGCAAGGACACTAAAACAGGAATCGGGGAATATTGACTGTCGCCCGCAACAAGCTTTTCACCGATTATCAGGTATAGCCCTGTGCTAAGGCCGTTAAATTCGAGCGCTCCGCCAATGTTTGTGACTGCCGAACGAAGCGGGCTGATGTTGTCGACTTTGACATATGCCGCAAGTGTGTTTGCCGCTGCCGCATATCCCGCGGCGTCCAGTCCGTTTATATTAACATGGTAGTCCTTAAAATCGCCGACAAGCGAATATTCCAAGCTTTCGGAAACATCCGCGACACGGTAAATCTTAAACTTGGCGTTGACAATGGGCAGCGTGTCATGGATATATTCAATCTTGATTGAGGACGGGGTGTTGACGTCAATTTTGACGGCCGCGTTAGCCACAAATAAAAAGCTGAACACCAAGACGAAAACGCCGGCGCTTATCGCAAAGTTTCTGTGCTTTTTATAAGCCTTCATCAAACCCCTCCCCTTTTTTGTTTCGTTTCTTATGATTAGGGTCTTTGTTCCTGCCGCGCGTCTTTGTTATGAGCAATAAAAGCAACGCAAAAAGTATGGGCGCCGCAATAATTGGAGCTATCATCAGAGGATCTATTTGAATTGCGTCGGCGGTAACATTGATGTCGCCCTTTGTTTCTATGCGCTTGCCGCGAACAAGCAGGCGATGTGTGTTGACAGCGTATGGCGTGCAGGTCAGCAGCGTCACATAGTCCTTTCCCGGAACAATTTCTAACTCTGAAACGTTAATGGGCAAAACGATTGAAATGTCCTCTACCTCATATGTCAATATTTCTTTCAGCACAATAATCTGAAAGGTGTCGCCTATTTCCAGGCGGTCAAGATTTGTAAAAAGCTTTGCCGAGGGCAGCCCCCTGTGGGCGGTGATGACAGAATGTGTGCCGTCGCCTCCGACAGGCAAGGAAGAACCCTCCAAATACCCGGCGTTGTGCTGCAGCACCTTGTCGGAAGTGCCGTGTAAAATGGGAAGTCTGACATCCAGCTTTTTTATTTCGATGTATCCCATCATTCCGTCGCCCGAGATGTTCAGCTCTTTTTGATATGCGTTGTGCATCGCGCCGCCCTGCTCAAACAAGTTTCCTCCCCTTTGGGCAAGCTCCTTGTTGTAAGCGTGAGCCAAGCTTAAAATTTCCGCCTGCTTTTTCTCGTCTATAAGCCTTACTGTCTCGTCATAGTGTGTTATGGCGCGGGTGGCGCTCAGCTCGTTTATATAGTTGCTGATTGTCGGGTACAGCAACACGGACAGCCCGATGAAAAATATCAAAATTAAAATGATGGTGGATGCGTTTTTTTTCATAAAGCTCTCCCTGCCGCCGCGGTAATGATTTTAAGATTTGTGACAGGCAGGATGTTTTAATGTCCTGTCCCACATCGTCCAAAGAAATCCTTGCCGCCGCAGGCGCGGAATAGTCGCTCGCGCCCGCGGCAATATATAACATTAAAAGCAAGGTTTTGGGTTCGGATTATTTTTCAGTCTGTGCGCACATGCGCTTTTTTGTGATTAAGAACACAACGGCAACTGCCATCATGAGGCTTCCCACGATGTAGAAGATTGTTGTGCCGATGCCGCCTGTGCCGGGAATCTGTATGCCCTTGTCGTTTGAGATTGAGGATACAAAGTAGCCTGCGCCGACAGCAACATCATCGATAAACACTGTCTCTGTCGTGGTGGGAGCAAACATGATGCTGCTGAAAATCAGGTTCGCATGATTTTGATGCACAATAAAGTTGTTAAACGCGTCTATGGTCGGCTGCCTGACAAGACTGAGGTTAGCGGTGGTCTCTAAGCCGTCGCCCCTTCTGTTCATGGTGTTTCCGGGCTTTCCCGCGGCGCGCCACGTCAAAAACTGATCATATGTGGCAAACGGATAGTTTGAGCCGCTCGGCCTGCTGATGTAATATGTGGGAACTCCGTCCGTTAAAAACAGAATCATCTTTTTGTGACCGTTGTCCCTGATTATCGGGTCGCTGTCCAGCATTTCGCCGACTTCCCACAATCCCGCCATATAGTTTGTGCCGGTGGCGCTGCGGAAACAGATGTTATTTGCCGCATCGTAGTCGTTGTCGTTAATTATAACTTGGTAGTCTTTGTTTTTTGTCCAGCTCGTTACGACACCCGAGTCCTTGTAGGCATGATTGGCGTTGCCCGTCGTGTTGTAATAAAAGTTGCTCAAATATACGTTGTTAACTAAAGGCGCGTTGCCGCCGAACCAAACTATCGCGATGTTGTTTTGCTCGTTGAGTGATAAAAATCGTTTAACAAAGCCGTCTTGACCATCTATGCCGTTTAGCATATTTTTGACGGCTTGATCCCGCCTTAATTCGCTTCCCGTTGCGACAGCGTTAGTTGTCGTCGAGTTTTGCATGCTGCCGGAGCGGTCGACGACGACGACAATATCCATCGGATGACCCTTTGTGCGGGCGTCTAAATAAAGCCTGTAAAAATCGTCGCCCGTAAGCGGTGTGTCGGGGTTGGACACGCCGTCACGAAAAGCGTCAATCTGCTTGTGGTGGGGGAAAGCAATGTTTGCGTCGGGATTTATCACGTTGTTATTCGTTACGGTGAACTCAACCCTCGGCAGAACTTCAACATCGTCGTATGAGTAAACAGTGAACGCCGTGGCGCTGCTTGCCGACTGCGTCGAGCCGACGGTGCCGCTTGTGGAAAGAGTTACATAGCGTGTGCTGCGAAGCGTGCCTGTATCTGAAAGAATGAATGCCGAACGGCTTGTTCGCGTTTGAAAGCTGTTGCTGTTATATATCATATATTGGTTGCTGTTGGCGATGCTTTGCAGGTAAAAGTTGTTTCCGTCCTTTACGGCTCTCCACTGCTGCGACGTGTCTGTTTCAGAATTCAGCTTGCCTGTGAGATTGCTGTTTGCGGCGTTATAGCTGAGCGTGTAGTTTCCTCTGACAAAACGATACAGCTTGTTTTCAACAAAGTTGCTTCCGGTGACATTTTTCCAGCCTTGTGTTTGTCTCGGAACAGTGACGACATCCACTGCCGGCGACCACCCGGCTATCGGCGACTCGTAAACAGAATATGTTATCGGATTGCCGTCCTCATCCTCGTCCGGCAGGTCTGTAAACTCGCCCTCCCATCCGCTTGACGCGGAAAGAGTGATTGTCCTGTCGGGCGTCATAAACTTGCCGTTTGCAAGCAGATGAAACACCGATTCGCTCGCGCCCGGCACGCCGCCTTCCCAAATCTTGGTGACGGAGACTGTCATGTCGCCCGTCAGCCCTCCGTTTGAAAACGGACTTGCCATAACGGCGAATTTCTGAATCTCGTCGCTTGATTCCTGCTCTTGAATATCAAACAAATAATTTTTCTGACCCGAATCAAAGTCTATTTCATAGTTACCGCTGTCTAAATCAGACCATGTGTGTTTAATGTTGTCTGACGTGGAGACCCTTAACTCGTCGACGACTTCCCCGTCCTTTTTCAGCTTGACGGTGACAAAAGAGCTTTCGGCCTTTTCGTCAAGCCGCCATATGATGTCTATGACGACCTCTTTTTTGTCAGAGGACGGAAGCTCAACCTTTGGCGGCGCGTAGTGCAGGGAAAAACCTGATTTTGCCTTTATTGACTCCGTTATGACAACACCTTTTATCCCCGTCTGCATTGCCGACGCGTCAATCTGCGCGTAAGGCGCCATGATTGAACCTAAAAACCAGCTGTGGTGAATCAGTTTAATTGTTTTTATATTTGGCGCGAAGTTCCATATTACCCTTGACGCGAAGCCGTCCGTATCCTCTAATTTAAAAATCGGTTTAAGCTCAATTTCTGTCCCGCCCGTGACATTGATGATGATGCAGGAGTCGTTTGGAACTGTGAAGGTCCAGCTGTCGTTGTAAATCAACAGATCGGCGGCGTTGACAGAAAAAATGTTTAAGCTTTTGTCCGTGCCCTTAAAGTTGAGCGACATAGTTCCTTGAGAACCGCTCATCAGAACCTCGCCGTTCGGCTTCATTGCCGCGATGCGCGCATTTTGCGTCTTAAGACAAGCTTCGACGCTCTTGAAATATGCGTTTATGTCCGCGAATTCCGCTATCTCATCCGCTGCCGAGTCGTTCCATATGTAGTTTCCGAGTTTTTTACGCTCCTGCAACGATAAGTTTTCGTTTATCCAGATATTGTTTGATATTTTAGTCGTGGTTTGGACATTCGCGCCGACTGATGAGCCGTTAAAAACAAGCGCCGCGGGATTTTTGTCAGTCGCCGATAAATAATGCGCGCCTATAATATTTCCGCCCACCGCCGCCGAACCGCCAATGTTGGTGACGCTGTCCACATTCCCGAAAGAAAATAAATTAAACTTAGACGCCTCTCCGAAAGGATTTGAGCTTGTACATTTTTGCCATTCATAAGAGTCGGCGGGAATTGAGCCGAATTCACCGTCGGCAAAAACAACCGCGTAAGTTGCAAGGGAATCTGTTTGGATGCTTATGCTGCCGTCTTTTTGCTTTAACGCGTCAACTTCTCTAAAAGTGCCCTCGTCGTATTCGTACAAAAAGGTTAATTCGTCTTCATCCTGCGGCTCAAGACCTTCAATCTTTATTGTGACAGGCTCCAAAAGCTCGACATCCTCGCCGTCTTGAGTTAAAGAAACGTTGAAAACAGCATTGCCTGACGGCTTCACACCGTTGTCGGCAAGCTCTTTTTCGGCAGCTTCAATGTCGCTCCGGCTTATTCCGTTTTGGTCGTATGATTTAAGCTCTATATCACGCGCTTCTAATTTTAAAAGATAAGCGTCGTCGGGAAAAGCCTCGGCGGGGCCTGTGAGAATGATATGTAAGCCGCTTTCCGTGTCCGCGGACAAAACAGTGTCGCCGCTCCCCGGCAAATCTTCCGCGTTCATCCACACTAAGTCAAGTTTGTGAACCTTTACAGTAATTCATCTTGTAGAATCCTGTTTTCGTGCATTATCTCTAACGCATTCCTTTTAAACGTGTTTTTGTTCGTCTTATTGACAAATATATTTGCCAATATCTGCATGATTTTTGTACAAATCTCCAAAAGTAATGGTTTTTAATATATAAATCGTAAAAAATGTGTGTTTTTGTACAATTCTATTTTAAAGTATTTCGCAAATATGGCAATAACGCTTAATATCTTCAAGATATTTGCCGCCAAACCAAACGCTGAATCAACTGTCAGGGATATAAATCCGCACCGTTTAAAGCCTTGACAACTTTAAACCGGTAAATTTTCAAAGTAAACGCAACAGCAGAATTTACTGTACAAACTAAAAAAACAAAAATGTGCAAAATCCCTTGACAATGCCGAGGGAATCATATATTATATTTTAGCGCTTTGCAAGCGATCCATTAGCTCAGTCGGCAGAGCACTTGACTTTTAATCAAGGTGTCCGGAGTTCGAATCTCCGATGGATCACCAAGAGGAAAGCCCCTGCGTATCATTGTTGATATGCAAGGGCTTTTTGCCTTTTATCGCAAATTGTCAAGAGGGCTGAATCTTGTGAAGTTGCATACTGTTTTTCGGGGTTCTGCGGCGTTGATTCATCAAACCAGGTGCCCGACGGCGATACAATCGGGCGATTTCGCAATATATTAATTGACAACAGCTTACAGGAAAAGCTGTTCAAGCAGGTTGTGTGGGTATTGCAAAAAGACGGTATGATTCTCAAAAAGGGAACTATAGTCGATTCTACAATCATAAACGCGCCGAGTTCAACAAAGAACAAGGAGAAAAAGCGAGACCCTGACGCACACCAAACGAAGAAGGGCAATGAATGGCGGTTTGATAGGTTTACCCGTGAACGCTGAGATAAGGGGAGTTTTCTACACGCTTGCGGTTTTCGGCGGAAATCTCTTCATGGCGGGTGCTTTTAACTTGATTTATGCGGTGTTGCCATAAATAAAAGCGGTTTAACAAGTTGAAAATTTCGGATAAAATCAAATGAAATCATAACGAAATCAAAAAATTAACATTATTGGTATTGTTTATTTTGTCCCAATGGTTTATCATTAATCTAAACATAATCTGAAACACAGTCCAAGCATAGTGTTAATTCGGCGGTGCATAACATAAATGGATATCTGCATTTTTCAAAAAGGCTTCAACTTTTCTCAGGATGGACCGGGAAACAGGCTGGTGTACCATCTGCAAGGGTGCAACATGCGCTGCCCGTGGTGCTCAAACCCTGAGGGGATGTGCGCCCCGGGCGATTCGACTGATTCCAAGTATAATTTCAAGAGAGACTCTAATGGCGATTCCAAGGACGATAGCAAGAGAGACTTTAAGGGAGATTTCGGCGACAAGCTAAACCGCTGCTGTGAAACAATCGACACAGACGATATAATTGACGAGGTAAGCAGATCCCGCATGATGTTTTTTGACGGCGGCGGCGTCACGTTCACAGGCGGAGAGGCAACATTGCAGTTTGAGCCGCTTCGGCTGCTTTTGAGCGAGCTGAAAGCGATGGATGTCAACACCGCTCTTGAGACAAACGGCTCCTGCGACAGGCTGACGGAGCTTTTCCCGCTGATTGATTTTTTGATGATTGACTTAAAGCACTACGACGACAAAACACATATTGATGTAATAGGGCACGGAAACAAAACTGTCGTCGAAAATATCTTGTCGGCGGCAAGGCTGCGATCGCAGCTCCTCATACGCATACCCCTCATCGGCGGGTTCAACGCGTCCGCGCGCGATGCCGAGGGTTTTTCCGCCGTTCTTGCCCCCGTTGTCGGCACAAACATCAAGGTCGAGGTTCTTCGATATCACGAATACGGCAGGGATAAATGGGCGCGGTGCGGTATGAAATATAATGTCGAAAACGCCTTTGTCAGCGACAGTCAATTTTTAAGCTTTTGCAGGATATTAACAGACAGCGGTATTGAAATCATTAAGACATAAGGGAGGACTATATATGTACACACACACTGAAGTTGCAAAAATGGCTGTGTCTCTTTTTAAAGAGGAGAGGTCTCTTAAACGCCTTGACGGCTGGTTCCTTGCAAGGGAAGCGGCGCGAAAAGCCGACGACGACGGCGCCGCACTACTCCCCAAGGAGATGAGGGCCGCTGTGGAGCTTGATAGGATTATTGACGATATTCCTCTTTCAATAAGCGACAACGCCATATTCGCGGGCACGCAGCGCGACGCCTTCGCGCGCACATATGCTCTTATAAATCCGTCTTTCAAGGTGGAGACGTTCAGCGGTTACTGCGACCCGACGTCTGTTTTTGACGACATTGTAATCAACGACGAATTCACGAAAGAGAGAGTCGATGCTCTTCGCGACTACACAAGAAAAGGCGACTATGTCTCATCTCTTTCAAAGGTTTATGAGGAAAATGAGGATTATACCGCCGAAGTCGCTTTCTTTATTGAGCAGGTCACAGGTCATCTCATACCTGATTTTCGCCCCGCGCTAAAATACGGCGTGCAAAAAATTATCGGTGATGTCGAGGAACGTATCGCCGCGGAAGCTGACAGCGAAAGAAAAACAGTTTTCGAGGCTGTCGCCGTTTCGCTCAAAGCCGCCGTAAAGCTTGCCGAACGCTATGCCGACATAGCAAGGTCAAAGCAATCCGACGCGTCGGGTGACAGGCTTGAGCATCTCATCATGCTGGAAAAAACTCTCCGCAAGGTGCCGGCACACGGCTCCGACTGCCTTTTTGAGGCGATACAGTCATATATGCTGCTTTGGCAGGTGATGTGCCTTGAGCAGGCTCCGAACCCGTTTGCTTTTTCAGTCGGCAACGCAGACAGGATTTTCGAGCCTTACCGCGCCATGTCGGACACAAGCCGCGAGGAAGCGTCGGCGCTTTTCAAGCACTTTCTCACTTTTTACAATGTCGGCGACAGAAGCTGGGCAATTTCACAAAACATTCTCTTAGGCGGCAAGTCAAGCAAGGGCAACGATTTGACGTCGCCCACGACATACGCTATTCTTGACGCGTATTACGACATGAACCTTCCGCAGCCGATTCTTTCGATTAAGCTGCACAAGGACACGCCCGCGGAGCTTTACCGCGAGATGGGGCGCTTTTTCTTCACGCCGGGCTGCCTGACCCCGTCGCTTTTTAATGACGATTCTGTTTTTGTCGCTCTTAAAAGAAACGGAGTTGAGGACGCCGACCTTCAGGACTACGCCGTCGCCGGGTGCCAAGAGCCGCTTATAATGGGCAAGGATAACGCGAACACGACAAACAGTTGGTTCAACCTTCCGAAAATACTTGAACTGACATTAAACGGCGGCAATTCGCTTATAACCGGCAAAAAGATAGGCGCCGTCGGAGGTCAGGCGGATGCCTTGTCGCTGCTCAAAAATATTCGCGGCGAGTTTTATAAAAATGTCGAACATTATGCCGACCTCATGACAAAAGCCGCCAACGGAGCGTCAAAGGCACTTTCAAACCTCCCTGTGCCGTTCCTTTCCGCTTTTCTCGGCGGGGCCGAAAGCGGAGTTGACGCGCGAAGCGCAGAGCGGCAGGGCACAAAATATAACGGCAGCGGCTGCCTCATCCATGGTTTGTCCGTCATTGCCGACTCGATTGTCGCCATAGACCGCCTTATAAAAGAGCGGCCGCAAGACGCCGAAACTCTCATTGATGCACTAAGAGCTGATTTTAAAGGTTATGACGAGCTGCGCGGTTTCCTGCTTTCTTGCCCGAAATTCGGCAACAACATTGAAGTCGTCGACAGCGAGGCGGCAGAGGTTGCGAACAATGTTTCCGACATAATCGCATCGCGCAAAAATTATTTGGGCAACCCGTTCCGCCCCGATTGGAGCAGCCCCTCTACACACTTGCTTTACGGCTATTGGGTGGGAGCGACACCGGACGGCAGAAAGGCGCGCGAGCAGATAAGCTACGGCGTCGACCCTCTGTACGGCGAGGCGGAAAACGGAATCGGGTTCCGCATATTGTCCTCTATGAAGCTGCCTTATGAAAAATTCAACGGCGGGTATGCGTCACATTTCGGGATTGACCCCAAGTATTTTCGCGCCGAAACTTATGAGGGCAAGGGAGAGGAATTTTACAAAAGAGTCATAAAGCCTTTGTTTTTTAATCCCGGCAACAAAAACATCGCGCCTTTTTATTTATATGTTAACGTCACGACTCCCGAAACGCTTCGCAAGGTTCTTGCGCAGCCCGAAATATACGCGCCGAGCGGGGTTTATATCATGAGGATTCACGGCACTTTTGTTAATTTCCTTGACCTTTCCCCCGCCATACAGCAGGATATTATAAAAAGGCTTGACCTTAATTCAACATGCCTTTGTTAATAAAAATCAAGAGGTAAAACATGAACATCATAGGACTTGACATAGGCACCACCACCATATGCGCTGTCGTCACGGACAGCGTCACGGGCAAGGTTTTACGCTCCGTAACGGAGCCTAACGACACATTTATTGAAAGCTCCGCACGCTATGAAAGAATTCAAAGCCCGGCGCTGATACTCGCAAAGTGTTCAGACATTGTCGAGCGTTTGGCGGCCGAATTTGACCCCATAGCCTGCATTGGCGTCACAGGTCAGATGCACGGAATTCTTTATTGTGACAAAAACGGCTGCGCCGTCAGTCCGCTTTACATATGGCAGGACGAAAGCGGCAACGAACGCTTTGACAAATTCCGCAGCTACGCCGCCTTTCTGTCGGAGGAAACAGGCTATAAAATGGCTTCCGGGTTTGGCTGCACCACATATTTTTTTCATACAAAAACAAATGCCGTTCCGCAAAACTCCGCTTGCTTCTGCACCATTCACGACTATGTCGCCATGCGCCTGTCAGGCAGGGCGGCGCCGCTCGTCCATGTCTCCGACGCGGCAAGCTTCGGTCTTTTTGACTTGGACGCGCTGCGTTTTGATATGCAGGCCGCCGAAAAGGTTGGAATTGACACTTCACTTTTCCCCGAAATCACAAGCGATTTTGAAGTCCTCGGCTATTACGCGGGAGCAACGCCCGTCAGCGTTGCTGTCGGCGACAATCAGGCAAGCTTTTTAGGCTCTGTCCGCGACACTTCCGCAGGTATGCTCATAAACCTCGGCACGGGAGGTCAAATCTCCTTTATGACAGACAGGACAAAGGACGCGGGGCTTGAGATAAGGCCTTGCTACGGCAAAAACTACCTTTGTGTCGGCTCGTCGCTGTGCGGCGGAAGGGCTTTTGCGCTGCTTGCCGATTTTCTGCGCTGCGCCGCCGAATTTGTAACGGGCGAGGAAATCAAAAGCGCCTATCCCGCAATCGACTCCTTTTTGTCTTCCGATCCTGTGCTTTATGACCCTGTCAAGGTTTCCACACGCTTTGCCGGCACACGGGAGCATCCCTCGGAGCGCGCGTCAATAACAAATCTCGGCATTAACAATTTTACGCCGCGGCACCTGATTCTCGGTGTTCTTGAGGGCATGGCGGACGAGCTGATATCCATGTATATGTCGTCCGACCACGGCGGCACGCACACCTCCATTGTCGGCTCCGGCAACGGACTGCGCAAAAATCCGGCGCTGTGCCGACTGCTTGAGGAGCGTTTTCGGATGAAGCTGTACGTCCCGGCGCACCGCGAGGAGGCGGCTTTCGGGGCGGCGCTTGCGGGAATGGCAGCGGCGGGCATAAAGGACAGCGTTGAAAAGGCGCAAGAGCTTATAGCATATGAATAAACAATCGAAAAGGATAAATTTTTATGAAAAAATACCATTTGAACACAAATTGCCTTCATGCCGGATATTCGCCGGAAAACGGCGGACCGCGTGTTTTGCCTGTTTATCAAAGCACAACCTTCCGTTATGAGTCGTCCGAGCAAATGGCAAGGCTTTTTGACCTTGATGAAAGCGGATATTTTTATACAAGGCTTCAAAACCCGACAAACGACGCCGTGGCGGCAAAAATCGCCGTGCTTGAGGGCGGAGTCGGCGCAGTTCTCACCTCATCGGGTCAGGCGGCAAGCTTTTATTCAATATTTAACATCGCTTCAGCCGGAGACCACATCATAGCGTCCTCCGCGTTATACGGCGGCACTTATAATCTTTTTTCTGTCACAATGAAAAAGCTCGGCTTTGACTTCACTTTTGTGTCTCCCGATATTTCAGCCGCAGAGCTGAATTCGCTGTTTAAGCACAACACAAAAGCAGTCTTTGCGGAGTCCCTTTCAAATCCGTCGCTTGTCGTGCTTGACATCGAAAGGTTTGCGGACTGTGCTCACGCGCACGGCGTGCCTCTCATTGTCGACAACACATTCCCGACGCCCGTCAACTGCCGCCCATTTGAGTTCGGAGCCGACATTGTCACACACTCGACCACAAAATATATGGACGGTCACGCCACAAGCGTCGGCGGCGCGATTGTGGACAGCGGCAATTTTGACTGGACACAAAACGACAAATTTCCCGGCCTTACGACGCCCGACGAATCATATCACGGGATCACATATGCCGAGCGTTTCGGAAAAGGGGCATACTCCACAAAGCTTGTGTCGCAGCTCATGCGCGACCTCGGCTCTGTCCCAAGCCCCCACAATTCTTTTCTTCTCAACTTAGGGCTTGAAACGCTTCACCTACGCATGGAGCGCCACTGCGCAAACGCTTTGACAGTCGCAAAATGGCTTGAGAATCATGACAAAGTGTCGTGGGTTAATTATCCCGGGCTTGAGAGCGGCAAATATTACTCCCTCGCGCAAAAATATTTTCCAAACGGCGCGGGCGGCGTTGTTTCGTTCGGTGTCAAGGGCGGGCGCGCCGCCGCTTCGGCGTTCATGGACGGTCTGAAGCTTGCGTCAATCGCCACTCATGTCGCGGACTGCCGCACCTGCGTCCTCCACCCTGCCGGCACGACACACCGCCAGCTCACAAGCGCGCAGCTTGACGAGTGCGGAGTGCCTGCCGACATGCTCCGCCTGTCTGTCGGCTTAGAATATGCCGAGGACATTATAGGCGATATAAAGCAGGCGCTTGACAAAATTTGATTGTTTAAGCCCGCGGCGGCGCGGCATTGCGGCGCCTTCGGCTTGACTGCCCTGTCCTGCACGGTTCGTCGTGCCGGGCGGGGCTTTTTTTGTTCCAAAGCTTTAGCGCAGCTTTTAAAGCACACATTAAGAGCGAATTATCCTTTTTGTTGGGGCATATTGTTTTATTGCGGGTCACTCCGAAAGCCGGGATGGTTTGTTTTGAAATCCGGGGGCGTTTGCTTCCGAAAGCAGGGATATTTGATTCCGAAATCTAAAACGGCATTGATTTCCAACGGCTGTTGTGGTATAAATATATATGCGGTGTTTTATTTTTGTAAAAACAAAAGGGCGGCGAATGATGTGGATAAAGAAAAGGTTTTAACAAGGATTCAGGACAGCGGCGTTGTCGCCGTCGTCAGGGCTGAAAACGCCGAAAAAGCGATGAGGATAACAGAGGCGTGCATGGAGGGCGGAGTCGCCGCTATCGAGCTGACATTTACTGTTCCCGGAGCTGAAAAAGTCATAGAGACGCTTGCCGCCAAATATTCCCCGAGCGAAATCATACTCGGCGCCGGAACTGTCATGGACTCCGCGACGGCACGAATAGCAATGCTTTCCGGTGCGCAATATATAGTAAGTCCCTTTTTTGACTCGGAGACTGTTAAAATCTGCAACCGTTACAGAGTCGCCGTCATGCCCGGCGTTATGACTGTCACAGAGGCTGTCGCGGCAATGGACGCGGGCGCCGACATTCTGAAGATATTTCCCGGCGACCTTTTCGGCCCCAAAATCATAAAATCCATTTTAGGTCCGATTCCATACGCAAAGCTGATGCCGACGGGAGGCGTCGACGCGGAAAATGTCGGCGAATGGATAAGGGCGGGCGCCGTCGCCGTCGGTGCGGGGAGTTCGCTGACAAAGGGCGCAAAGACAGGCGACTATAAACAAATCACGGCAACGGCAAAAAGGTTTGTTGAAAATATCAGAGCCGCAAGAGACAGCGGCAATAAATAAAAGGAAAAAACAAGCCGTCAAGGCGCAAAGAGCGGGGATTTCAGCTTTTCGGCGCTTTGACGGGCATTAGGTGAAATGATGTTTGTTGATATCGCGCAAATCAAAATAAAGGCCGGCGACGGCGGCAACGGAGCCGTCGCGTTTCATCGCGAAAAATATGTCGCGGCGGGAGGCCCCGACGGAGGCGACGGAGGCAGGGGCGGAAATATTATCTTCATTGTCGACGACAACTTAGCTACACTTGCCGATTTTCGCTACAAATCAAAATATAAAGGCGAAAACGGCGGCAACGGCGAGACAGGGCGCAGGAGCGGCAAGCAGGGCGCCGATCTTGTCATCCGTGTGCCGCGCGGCACTATAATACGCGAAAAAGAAAGCGGAGCGGTTATGGCGGATATGTCCTCCGACGAGCCGTTTGTCGCGGCAAAGGGCGGCAGGGGCGGCTGGGGCAACAGGCGCTTTGCGACACCGACACGCCAAGCGCCGCGTTTTGCAAAGGACGGCGCGCCCGGCGAGGAGTGGGACATAAGCCTGGAGTTGAAGCTTCTTGCAGACGTCGGGCTTCTCGGCTTCCCGAATGTCGGGAAATCGACGCTTGTTTCTGTCGTGAGCGAGGCAAAGCCGATAATTGCCGACTATCATTTCACGACGATTGTCCCCGTTCTCGGTGTCGTTTATATGGGAGAGGGCAAGTCGTTCGTAATGGCCGACATTCCCGGTCTTATCGAGGGCGCGGGCGAGGGCGTCGGACTGGGGCACGAATTTTTGCGCCATGTCGAGCGGTGCCGTATGCTTGTCCATATTCTTGACGCGGCGGGCAGTGAGGGCAGGGACCCCATAGAGGATTTTGAGACTATAAACAGGGAGCTTAAGATTTTTAACACGGAGCTTGCGCAAAGACCTCAGATTGTCGTCGCCAACAAGATAGATTTGGCGACTGACGAGCAGTTATCAAGGCTTCGTGAATATATCACGGGCAAGGGTTATGAGTTTCACGCTATGTGCGCCCCCATTTCCGAGGGCACGCGCGAAATAGTCAACGCCATCTCAAAAAAGCTTGACACCCTGCCGCCTGTCAAGCGGTACGAGGAGGAGCTGATTCCGCGTGAATTTTTTGAAAACAAAAAAGACAGCGGTTATAAGATTTCAGTCTGCGGCGATGTGTTTTATGTCGAGGCGCAGTGGCTTCTGAAGATTCTTCAGCGCACAAACCTTGACGACTATGACTCGCTGCGATATTTCCAGAGAGTTCTCCTGTCAAGCGGCATCATTGACGACCTCAGGAAACAGGGAATAAACGAGGGGGATACGGTTTCAATTTATGACTTTGAATTTGAATTTGTCAACTGACAAAAAGCAATCGGACCCTGCCCTTCTAAGCCCGCAGTCGCTTGCGTTTATCGGCGACACGATTTTTGACCTGCTTGTGCGCGAGATGCTTGTCAGGCAGGCAAACCGTCCCGTCGGCAAGCTTCATTCGCTTGCGGCTCAGCGTGTCTGCGCCGACGCGCAGGCCGATGGAATTCATTCGCTTTGGGAAAACGGCTGTTTGACGGACGAGGAGGTTTCCGTCCTAAAAAGGGGAAGAAACGCTCACACTTCACGAACACCTAAAAACACGACACAGGCAAGCTATCATCTTTCGACGGCGTGCGAGGCGCTTTTCGGCTATCTTTATCTTAAGGGCGACTTCGAGCGCGTGCTTGAGCTGTTTTCACTCATGTGCGAACAATTTGAAAAGGAGGCCGAGCGGCATGAACAAGATTAAGGCGGCTATCAAAAAGCCTTCCGCCCGCGAGGTCAGGGACTTTTTGCTGGACAACATCATTTGGATTATAGGCGGCGGTATATACGCGAGCGCCATAGATATGTTTGCCGTGCCAAACCAAATCGCTCTAAGCGGCATATCGGGCGTCGCTATTGTCATTAACTTTTTGACTGACTTTCCCGTCGGCGTAACAAACTTTCTCATCAACCTGCCGCTCATGGTTCTTGCCTGGATTTTTGTCGGGCGCAAGTTTGTGTTAAAGTCTCTTTGGGTCGTCACCATTATATCATTTGAGCTTGACTACCTTGCAAGGTTTATGCCCGAATATGAGGGCGACAGATTTCTTGCCGCCGTGTTCTGCGGCATGATTTCCGGCTTCGGGCTTGTCCTCATTCTTGTGCGCGGCGCCACCTCCGGCGGCACAGACATCATCGGCAAGCTTGTCCGTGTCAAGTGGCCTCACATATCAATGGGAAAAGTAATCCTTGCGGCGGACGCTTTTGTCGTCGCCTTGTCCGCCTGGGTTTTCAGAAGCTATGAAAGCGCTATGTACGCGGCTGTGGTCATATTTATCAGCACAAGCGTCATTGACTACATCCTTTACGGCATGGACAACGGCAAGCTTATGATGGTCGTCACGGAAAAGGCTGACGAGCTTTCAAAAGCCATTATCGACGAGTCCTCAAGGGGTGTGAGCATCATTCCCGTCACAGGAGCTTATACAGGCGAAAAAAAGAACATGCTTCTTGTCGCCGTGCGCAGGAATGAGGTTTCAAAGATAAACCGCGTCATTAAGGATATTGACACCGGCGCATTCACAATCATTTCAGAGGTCGGCGAGATACTCGGCGAGGGCTTCAAAACGAGGGATAATTACTGACGCTCACCGCCTTTTAAAGCCATATCCGCCGCCGCTTAAAATCGCTTGCGCTTTTTCAGTTTATGATGTATAATATTATTAAGGCAACATCGCGCAATGATTGTTGTGCGATTGCGCCGTCAGATTTTTCGTCAGATTGTCTAAAAAGCGCAGGCAATACTTTTTGTATTGCCGAGCATTTTTGGGCGATATGACGGAAAAGATGCAAGCAAGCATGCAACAAAGGCTTCAGCCGCTCATTGCGCGGTGTTGCCTTAACATGAATTCAGACGGTTAGGTGATAAGATTGGCAGGTCACAGCAAATGGAGCACTATTAAACGCAAAAAAGAAAAGACCGACAACGCCCGAGCCAAAATTTTTACAAAAGTCGGCAGAGAAATAGCCGTCGCTGTTCGAGAGGGCGGCGCCGATCCGAATGTCAATTTCAAGCTTAGGGACACGATAGCCAAGGCAAAGGCCAACAACGTCCCGAACGACAACATCGAGCGTATCATCAAAAAAGCGGCCGGCGAGGACGGCGGTGCGGCTTATGAGGAAATAATATATGAGGGCTACGGTCCCTCCGGAGTTGCTGTTATTGTCGAAGCCTTGACCGACAACAGAAACAGGACGGCAGGAGATGTCAGGCACTATTTTGACAAGTTCGGCGGCAACATGGGGCAGTCGGGCTGTGTCGCTTTCATGTTCGACAGGCTCGGAGTGCTTGTCATCGAGTCCGAAGACATTGACGAGGAGGCGCTCATGGAGGACGCGCTTGAGTGCGGGGCGTCTGACTTCCTTTCAGAGGACGGGATTTTTATAATCCACGCGGAGCCGAACGAGCTTGCCGCCGTGCGCGACGGCCTCGGCGCTAAGGGCTACAAATTCATTTCTGCCGAAATTGAATACATACCTAAAACCTACACAAAGCTCACAAACGAGGACGACATCAAAAACTTTTCAAAAATGCTTGAGATGTTTGACGACAACGACGACGTTCAGGAAGTATGGCACAATTGGGAAAACGAGGACGACGCCGAATAATTCCCGCACGCCGCTTCCCGCGTATTGATTCCCGCACGCCGCTTTATGATTAATGTTTAATACATCGGTCCTGCTTGCGGCTTTAAAACGGCCTTTACCATTTTTTTATGGTCGGCCGTTTTTTTATGTCGTTTGCAGCTGCTCGCCGTCCGTTTCTATGGTGTCTGTTTCTATGGTGTCTGTTTCCGCGGTATACGTTTCCGCGGCGTCCGCCTGCTCTGTGTTTTTGTCTTTTTCCGCCTCTGAAAGGCTGTGATTTCTGTAAATTTCATATTTTAAGCAGGAGCATGACTGCCTGTAATACGGCCACACATATAATATCGGAAACACGGCAAGACATGGCAGCAGCCACGGAGCGAAGCTAAGTCTGAACAAAAGTGTTTTAGCGCAGCAGCCGTCCATTGCTTCAATGCTTTTTTTAATTGCCTCCCCGACAGTTTTCCCGGGGTCACGCGCCAGCACCGCATAAGCTATAAAATACTTTTGAACCATAAGAGCGTAAAAAGCCAGACCGGCTGAAATTGTCATACCGCCGCCCGCCAGCGATGATATGAGCAGGTTTGCCGATATGCCCTCCGTCGCGGTCATATATAAAGCGCCGCCGATTATCGATACACCCGGCGCAAGGAAAACAAATGCCCAAATCAACTTTCTTGCAAGCAGAGAAAAACGCATTTCAACACTCTTTGCTATTTTTGACGGTTTATACCAAAACACGATTTGTGTCGCCGAAGGCTCCCTGCCCGATGCCCCGCGGAAAAACCACGCCTCACTCCCTGTCCTTAAAGGGTACAAAGCCGCCGCCGATATAAGAATTACCGCCACGCTCACGGCAAGCTTAATCCACAGCGCCCACCTGCCGTAATACGGAATAAGCTTGATAAAAGACGGCGCCAAACCCATAAGTATTGATGCCGTAATGGCAAAAAGCAATATCGACGACGCGCGCATATTTCTGCCTGTCAGGATGCTTTTGCTTTTTATTTTTAACATGGTGTTCATTTTATCATCCCTTTCCTTGAAAGCGTTTATCATTTTTGTATATATAGTTTGCATATTTTTTTACAGTATTATACAAAACAAAGTTACAAACAAATTACAATATATTACATTTAAATCATATTTCTGTTTAGAAAAAAATGTTTTGGCAATTATGTACAAAGACAAATTGGTGAATAAATATATACTTTTTTGTTATATTTTGATAAATTTTAAAACAATATGTAACGATTAATGCAAATAATCTTTAAAAAAACGTTAATTTTTTTAAAAATGGGTTGAAAAGTGTACGCCCATTGTGTAATATGTATATGTTACAGTTGTCAAAATGCATAAGTGCGGTGTTCACGGACGTTTTAAAATCTTTGCAGAGGGGTAATATTAATGTCAAACAGACTATTTCAGGGTGTAATCCACCAGATGCGCGACGCTGTTGGCAAGACCATCGGCGTGATTGACGAAACCGGAACCGTCATATCATGCAGCGAGCTTGGTAAAATAGGCGAGGTGTTGTCCGCTGTCACAAGCGACATTTTTTCAGAGCATGAAATCGTCTGTTATGACGGCTACTGCTTCCGCTCTTTTGGCTCCGCAATGCGCGCGGAATACGCTGTTTTTATCGAGGGCACCGATGAGTTGTCTAAAAAATATGTTGATATCTGCTGTGTCGCCTTGAGTAATATCAAGCAGTTTTACGATGAGAAATATGACAGAAGCAATTTTATCAAAAATGTAATAATGGACAACATCCTCCCGGGGGACATATTCCTCAAGGCGAGGGAGCTGCATTTTAACAACGAGGTTTCACGCGCTGTTCTGCTTGTCAGGATTGCGGACAACAACGACGTTTCTGTCTTTGACGTCATACAAAATCTTTTTCCCGACAAAAACAAGGATTTTGTCATAAACGTCAATGACACTGACATTGCTCTCATCAAGGAAGTGCGCGACGACATTGACACGAGCGATCTCGAAAAGCTTGCACGCTCAATTTCAGACGCGCTCACAACAGAAATTTACGCGCAGCCGCAGGTGGGCATAGGGACGACTGTCACAGAGCTGAAAGACCTTGCGCGCTCCTTTAAGGAGGCACAGGTGGCGCTTGAGGTGGGCAAAGTCTTTGACACCGAAAAAGTGATTGTAAGCTACGACAACCTCGGCATAGCCCGCCTTATATATCAGCTTCCCACAACTCTTTGCGAAATGTTTCTGCGCGAAATTTTTAAAAGGGATTCGATAGAAAGCCTTGACACTGAAACTCTCTTTACAATACAGCGTTTTTTTGAAAACAGCCTCAATGTTTCCGAAACCTCCCGCAAGCTTTTTGTGCATCGCAACACTCTTGTGTACAGGCTTGAAAAGATCAAAAAGATTACGGGACTTGATTTGCGCGAATTTGACGACGCCATCGTTTTTAAGGTGGCGCTCATGGTCAAAAAATACCTTGACGCAAAGCCGGTCAAATATTAAGGCGTTCTGACTCATTTTTTCGGGAATTACCTTAATTCCCGCCGTTCGTCCCAACTTTCTTAAGGATGATTTAAATGATTGAATTCAAGCACGTTTCCAAGGTCTATGACAATGGAACACATGCGCTTCAGGATGTCAATATAAAAATTGAAAGCGGAGAATTTGTCTTTATTGTCGGCGCTTCCGGAGCAGGGAAAAGCACCTTTCTTAAGCTGATGATGCACGAGGAAGTCCCGACGAGCGGCTCAATCTCTCTTAGGAAATGCAATCTCGGCGACTTGAAGCCGCGGGATATCCCGCATTTCAGACGCAATATGGGCATTGTTTTCCAGGACTTTCGCCTGATACCGAACATGACTGTTTTCGACAACGTCGCTTTTGCCATGCGTGTTGTGGGAACAAAAGAAAATCAAATAAGAAAGCGTGTCCCATTTGTTTTAAACCTTGTGGGGCTTGCCGCCAAGGCGCGCTGCTTTCCGCCGGAGCTTTCGGGCGGAGAACAGCAGCGTGTGGCTTTGGCACGCGCGCTTGCCAATAACGCAGAGCTTATAATAGCCGACGAGCCGACAGGCAACGTCGACCCGCAGATGTCAATGGAGATAGTCGAGCTGCTGTCGCGCCTAAACGACGGCGGCACAACTGTTATCATGGTCACGCACGAGCATGAGCTTGTGCGGCAGTTTGACAGGAGGGTCATCATCCTCGAAAACGGCTGCGTCGTTCACGACGGAATGTCCTCAACAAGCCAAAGGGTGATCAAATCATCGCAGGGGCATCTTGACAAGGGGCATGTTGATATTGACGAGTCGGACGACGCCTGTCATGTACAGGAATCGTCCGACATTGAGATTTCTCCCGACATTGACGAGCCGCTTGACCGGCTTTGCGAACCCACCTTTCTTGCCGACGAGGGCGGCGAAGTTGACTTTACTGTTTATCTTTCCGATGACGACGAGTCACCGCCCGCGGAAGAGAAGCCCGACGTTAAAAAAGAGCGCAGGGCCGACAAAAAGGGCGGCAGGCGAAAGAAAAAGGGGGACTGTTCGGAATGAGCGCAGGAAGCATAGGCTACCTCACAAAGGAAGGCTTTCGCAATGTTTGGGTAAATCGGCTCATGAGCATCGCCTCCATAGGTATTCTCACGGCTTGCCTCGGCATGGTGGGGCTTGCGTTTCTCGGCTTCATAAACGTCCAGACACTGCTTGATAAGGTGGACGACCAAAACGTTATAATGGTGTTTGTCGAAAGCGACATTTCAGAGGATGAGATAAAGCGCGTCGACAGCGCTATTTCATTAATCGGAAATATTGACAGCGTCATATACCATTCCGCCGATGATAACAGCAAGGCATTTTATGACGAGATGTCGAGCGAACTGCTTGTCGACTATTTTAATGAACACGAAGCAAACACAATCCCGGCCTCCTTTGAAATACGCTTGAAAAGCATGGAACAATTTGACGAAACTCTCACAAAGATAAAAAATATTTCAAACATACAATATGTCCGCGAAAGCCGACAGCTTGCGTCGTTTCTTGTTACGCTGCGAAAGTCTGTTTTATACATCAGCATAGGCACCATATCCCTGCTGCTTGTCGTCTCGCTCTTTATTATCTCAAACACTGTCAGGATTACGATGGACAGCAGGAAGCTTGAGATAAGCATAATGAAAAATGTCGGCGCCACTAACTCATTTATAAAATGGCCGTTTATGGTGGAGGGTATGCTGCTCGGCGCCATATCAGGCGTTTTATCTCTTGCCGCTGTTTACGGCATTTATGAGCTGATTTCAAAGTCGCTCGGCTCAATAGTTTCTGTCCTTGATATGCTGGCTCCTGTTCCTTTTCTCAAATACTGCCTGTGGCTCTTCTTAGGGTTTGAGCTTATCGGCATAATCACCGGCGGTCTCGGAAGTCTCATATCAATCAAAAAGTATCTCAAGGAGAAGGATTATCATGACGTTGCCGAAGAAATTTAAAAGCACGCCGTTTGTGTTGCGGTGCGTGGCGGCAATGCTTGTCATATGCATGGCTCTTTGCGCCTCTTTGTCCGCGCCATATGCCCTTGCAGCGGAAAAGACAGACGAGGACGCGCTTGACAGCCTGCAAAGTCAGTACGACGATCTCGAAAAAAAGATAAGTCAAAGCGAAAAAAACTTAAAAACGATTGAGGAAGGCAAAAAAGAGCAGAAAAAAAACATATACGCGCTCCAATCGCAAATAAAAAGCCTTGATTCGCAGATAGGCGTTCTGGAAGAAAAAATAAGCATACTCGACAGCGGGATAAAGCGGCTTAATGTTTCAATCAACACCATCAATGCCGAAATCCAAAAGCTGGACGAGCAGATAGACGAGACTGACTCGCTCATATACGAAACGCAGCGGAGCATCGACTTGGTGTCTGACAAGATATTCAGCCGCCTGCTGATGTCATATATGTCCGGCTCCGCCACAAAGCTTGAGCTTCTTGTGGGCAGCAAAAGTCTTCGCACACTTTTCACAAAGTTTCAAATAATCAGCAACATTTCCGAATATGATTCGGCGCTTGTCGACGATTTGTCAAGCCAGCTTGAAAGGCTTGACACACTAAGCGAGGCGCTCGACGCCGACATCTCAAAGGTCAAGCAAAAAAGAGCCGAGCTGACGGGCGAGCAAAGCACGCTGTATTCAAAACAGGCCGACATTGAATCGTCGGCATATGTGCTTGAGATGAAAAAACAGCTAAGCCAATATAAATACGGCGAAGCGACGTCATATTTTAAGACGCTTGACAAGAGCAGCGCCGATTATGCGGCTATGCTTAAGCTTTTTTCGGACGAACAGCAAAAAATAGACGACAAGATGAACGTCTATCTTCTTAAATACGGTTCATCAGCCGACGATGTCGAGCCGACGGCGACGACGACCGCCGCGCTTTCCGACGGGGAATCGGGCGAAAGCGATGAATCAACGACTAAAAAGGCTGTCACCACCACATCCTTTACCACCGTTAAATATTCACCTCAGACGATAGGTTCAGCGTTCACGACAAAGCCGCCGGTTACGACCACAGTCCCGGACGAGGAGCTGACCGTTCCGACGACAACAATAAACGTTGTGACGTCGGGGACAGACTTCATATGGCCGATGCCTTATAAGAACTGTTATATATCGGCATATTACGGCACTTATCCGTCGGGCGGCGTTCACAGAGGGCTTGACATATGTGTTCGAGGCGGCACGGAGGGCAAAAACGTCATTGCCGCCGGCAACGGCAGAGTCATACGCCACGGCTTTAATCACTGGTCTATGGGGAATTATATCATTATCGACCACGGCGCCGGAGTTTTCACCGCCTATTATCACCTCAAGACTCTTTACGTCGGAGAGGGAGACGCAGTCAGCCAAGGGAAAATCATCGGCCTCGCCGGCTCCACGGGCAACACGACGGGACCGCACTTGCATTTTGAGGTGCGTGTCAGCAAAAACGGAACAATAACGCACACCGATCCTTTGAAATGGGTCAAGCAGCCGTAACTTTAAGGCGAAAGGAGATTGTCACGAATGTGTGATGTTTTCAAAAAAACTGTTGTCGTAAAACGGGTTTTAAGGCTTGTTTCCATGACTGTTTTATTCTCGATAATTCTTTCCTGCGCCCTTTTTCCGGGTGTATCCGTTCAAGCGGACACGCTTGAGGATCTTGAGCGGCGATATGATGAAATCGAAGATAAAATGCGTAAAAACGAACAAAAGATTGCAGATATTGAAGAAAACAAATCATCGCAAAAAAGCGCCGCCGACGCGCTCCAGTCTGAAATAAACGGCCTTAACAGCCAAATCGGCATTCTTGATGACAAGATATCAATTCTCAAAGGACAAGTCGGCTCTCTTAACGGCTCAATTGCGAAGCTTGACGGTCAGATAGAGGAGATTGACACACAGATAGCAAAGGCGAAGGAGAATATCGCGGACACAAAGCAGCGCATAAACGACACATACAACACTCTTCTCCGGCGGCTTGCAGTCTCCTACATGATGGGCAACGCGTCAACGCTTGAGCTGCTCATCGGCTCCAAAAATCTTGCGGAGCTGCTGACATGGAATCAATGTGTGAAAAACGCGACGGATTATGACAAGGAGCTGATTGATGGGCTTAATGACGATATCGCGTCCCTTGAGCGCCTTAATATCTCGTTAAGCAAGGATATAAGCGACCTGAACGCCAAAAAGATTGAAATCAACGAGCAAAAATCTGAGCTTGTGGCAAAACAGTCTGAAGTTCAGTCCAGCGTCAACACCCTCGGCGGCAAAAAAACCGCCGTCCAGTCAAAGCACGGCGAGGCGATACAGATGCTTCGGGAGCTTGATAATCAAAGCGCCGAATATGCCCGCATCCAAAAACAGCTTGCGGACGAGCAAGAAAAAATTGACGCGGAAATAAACTCTTATCTTGCTTCCAAAGGCTCGTCCCAATCAAACCCCGGCGAGCTTAAAAACGACGGTTCGCTTATTTGGCCTGTACCTTATAAAAACTGTTATATTTCGGCATATTACGGGACTTATCCCTCCGGCGGCGTACATAAGGGAGTTGACATATGCGTAAGCGGCGGGAGCGAGGGCAAAAACATAATTGCCGCGCAGAGCGGAAAGGTCATTCAGATGGGCTACGGTCACTGGTCGATGGGCAACTATATCATTCTTGACCACGGCAACGGCCTTTTCACGGCATATTATCACGCAAGCAAGCTGTTAGTCAGCTCCGTCGGGCAAACAGTCAAGCAGGGTGATGTGATAGCTCTTATAGGCAGCACGGGCAACTCGACCGGCCCCCACCTTCATTTTGAAGTCCGCGTAAACAAAAACGGCACTGTTGTCCAGGTCAATCCGCTTAACTATGTTTCAAAGCCATAAACCTTTTGGAGCTTTTATATGAACAGAAAGATTTCTCTCGGGCTTGCGCTTACGCTGATAATCGCGTCGATAACCGCCACTTTCGCCATAACGATGACGGCGGCGCAAAAAATATATAACGGCTTGATATCAAACTTATCAAGCCGTGCGGAAACTTACGCGACAATAGAGAATATCAACACACTTGTCCGCGCAAACTATTATGATTATAAGTCAATCGAGGACGCAAAAATCAACCTCAGCATTTCAAAAGGATATATTAACGGTCTCGGAAACCCAAATTGCCGCTTTCTCACCGCTTCCGAATACATTGATTACAAGAGGAAGCTTGAGGGGAACGCGACAGGCGTCGGCATTACCGCGGCGTGGGACAATGGAAACAAATCGCTTGCCGTCACAGACGTCGCGCCCGGTTCCTCGGCTTCGTCAAAGGGCGTTCTTAAGGGCGACATCATCAAAAAGATTGACGGCAAAAAGATTACATCCTCAAACTATGAGGAGCTTTTTAAAATGTTAGAGGGCGACAATCTCACCACCGTCGACATAACCTGCGACCGTAAAAACGAAACAAAGGAATTCAAGGTGACAATCGGCTACAGCCTTGTCTCTGTATCAGGCAAAAACATTGACGGAATCGGCTATGTGCGGATTTCAGCGTTTTACGGCAACACTCAAAGCCAGCTGAAAAACACGCTCAATTCGCTTAAAAATGAGGGCGTGAAGGGCATAATTTTTGACCTTCGCGGCACATCCGACGGCAGTGTTGAATATGCCGCCGCCGCTGTCGACTGCATCACACCGGTTTGCAGCAATCCGGACGAGCTTCTTGTGACACTTGTGGGCAGAAACAACAACATCATCTATCAGCACGCCTCCGCCTCCAATGACTTAAACCTTCCGATGATGATTCTTGTCAACGGCAAGACATCCGGCCCGTCCGAGCTTTTTGCCTGTGATTTGCGCGATTTTGAAAAGGCAAAGCTCATAGGAACGACGACAAGCGGTGTCGGGACGGCTCAAAGGGCGCTGACTCTTGAGGACGGCAGCGCCGTCATATTGACCGTCGCAAAAATAATGCCGTACAAAAGCGACAGCTTTGACGACACCGGGCTTTTGCCTGACTTTGAAGTCAAGCTCGCACCCGAGGACGAAAATCGGATTGGCTTGATTTCAGATGAAAAGGATTTGCAGCTGCAAAAAGCCATTTCCGAGCTTGCCGCTTAACAATTTCTTGCGTGAGGAGGTTTTTTGCCGAAATGAAATCTGTTGATTTAATCGTGCCGTGCTACAACGAGGCGGAAGTTTTGCCGATTTTTTACGACGAGGTTTGCTCCGTCACGTCAAAGCTTCCCGACTTCAATTTTAATTTTATTTTTGTCGACGACGGCAGCCGCGACGCCACGCTTGAAGTGATAATAAATCTTGCCGCAAAAGACAGCCGCGTCAGATACATCTCCTTTTCACGCAATTTCGGAAAGGAAGCGGCGATGCTTGCCGGCATGAAATATTCAGGCGGCGAATATGTCTGCATACTTGACGCGGATCTCCAGCATTCGCCGTCGCTTGTCGCCGATATGTTAGCCTGCCTTGAAACAGAGCCGCAATATGACGTTGCGGCGGCGAGGCGGATTGACAGAGAGGGCGAGGCCAAATTCAAAAGCTTGCTTTCAAAAGGTTTTTATAAGATAATCAACTCTTTAAGCTCTGTCGACATACCTGAAAGCGCTCAGGACTTTCGTGTGATGCGGCGCAATGTCGTGGACGCCGTTATCTCCATGCCCGAATACAACAGGTTTTCAAAGGGTATTTTCAGTTGGGTCGGGTTCAACACAAAATGGTTTGCCCACGAAAACCGCGAGCGCGCCGCGGGCGAGACAAAATGGTCTTTGCAAAGCCTTTTGCGATACTCTCTTGACGGAATAATCGGCTTTTCCACCGCGCCGCTTAAAATCCCGCTGTACACAGGCGCGGCAATCGGCGGATTAGGCGTCGCTTACGCGCTGTATCTGATAATTTACTTTATCGCCCGCCCGCACTCCGCCCTCGGACTTCCCTTAGCTGTCTGCGGAATGCTGATGCTTTGCGGGCTTGTTCTTTTTTCGCTCGGAATAATAGGCGGATATGTCGCGCGGATATACCTTGAAGTGAAAAACAGGCCGATATTCATTGTCGATAAAACAAACATAGCCGCCGACGGCGATAAGACCCGCTGATAAAGCAACCGTTCGGCATTTAAGACGGGTTTTCACAGTGCAGACGCCTACTCTCGTTTTATAATCGGCGCGCCCACAGGCAAATTCGGCTTTTAAGGCTCCGCCGGCTTCTTTGAGCGCTATCTCAAGCGCCGCGAAATCAACCGTCAAAACTTTCCGCGCAGCTCAACAACTTTGCCGATAATCTTCACTGGCAGCTGCATCACTTCCTTTTGGGAAAAGAACATAGGCTCATAATTTTGGTTAAAAGGCACAAGAATCAATCTTGTGTCTTTTTTTATTACCTTTTTAACTGTCGCGTCGACACCGTTTACCATAACGACGGCAATATCTCCGCTTTCAATGTCGGCCTGCTGGCGCACAATAACAACATCTCCGTCACAAATTCGCGGTTCCATGCTGTCCCCCTTGATTTTGAGCGCGAAATATTCTCCCCTTTCGGACATATCCGAAGATATCTCCTCATAGTCGATTATGTCCTTGACCGCCTCGATGGGAATCCCTGCCCTTATGTATCCGAGAACAGGCACAGATATGCCCGCCGCCCTGTCAACATCGCAGTTCATCAGCTCGTCAATAGAAACATTAAAAAGCTCCGACAGCTTTATTAAGCTTTCAGTGTCGGGATAAGTCCTTTCATTTTCCCATTGGCTGACAGCCGTCTGGTGAACAGAGCATCTTCGCGCAAGCTCCGCCTGCGACATTCCCCTGCCCTTGCGCAGCTTCCTGATTTTGTTCATCACGCCCACCCCATTGTTATATTTGTCTTGTGTCTTTTGTCATATGCATTATGAGCCATCCTATTGATTAAGTCAAGCATTTTCTTATAAATAATAGAAATCCTATTGACAGATGAACATTTGTTTGCTATTATAATAGTGTCACTATTAAGCAGGAAGTGAAAAATATGAAAAAAAGTGTTGAATCTCCCCCGTGCTTTGATGAAATTGCCATGGCAAAAAAATCGTATCTTGATTGGGAACGCTCAAACGCGGAGGAAATGGCGGAGTATATCCACAGGCGGCGCACTGTGGATTTGTCATTTCTTGTGGGCGAGGCTGTAAAAAAAGAGCTTAGCGTATCTGAAAGAACTGTTGTTGAAAAGGTTTTTTATGAGGGAAAATCACTGACAAAAGCGGCAGAGGAGCTTGGAATCAACAAATCAACAGCCGTTAAAAGCATGAAACGCGCAGTCGAAAAGCTGAGGAAGTGCCTTTGTTACGCCGTCAAATATCAGCAAAATTTGCATGAGGTGCCTTTTTTACCTGTCGCGGTGCGTGAAGCGATGGCTCTTGACGCTTTGCGGTCATACGATCCGTCAAGCCTCGGCGAACGGCTTCGCAAGCTGCGCCGCGGAGAAAATATATGCATGGAAACCTTTTCAAAGGCTGTCGGAGTGAGCGAGACAAGGCTGATTCAAATTGAGGAAGGAAAAAAGTCGCCGAGCGCACAGGAGCTGATTTTGTTTGCAGACTTTTTCGCAACGACTGCCGACTATTTGCTCAAAGGAAAGAAAAAGGAAAGGAATTGAAAAATGGAAAACAAAACGCTTGAGGAGCTTTCGTTGGAATATTACGAAGGCGCCGAATTTCAAAAGCAGCTTATTGAAAAAAACAGACTGAAGCTGTCAGCCGCGAGAAAAAGCGGTGACAAAACGGAGGAATTGCGGCTGACAAAGCTGATAACGGTGCTTTACAGCCAGCGGCGCGAGCTTCTGGATACCGCGGCAAAATTAAAACATTATTACAAATTCAGCGGAGTCAGCATAAAATGATAATGCAAAAATATGATAGAACAGGAGCATGATTATGGAGGAAATATTAAACGGCATTGACGTATCCGAACATCAAGGGCTTATAGACTGGAAAAAGGCATCGTCGGACGGGGTTCAGTTTGCAATGTTAAGGTGCGGATACGGCAGGTATGAAAGTCAAAAGGACATTCGGTTTGAGCAAAATTATCACGGAGCGAAAGAAGCGGGAATACCTGTCGGAGCTTATCTTTTCAGCTACGCGACCGACAACGACATGGCGCTTCAAGAAGCTGAAAACTGCCTTTCAATTATTGAGGGAAAACAGTTTGAATTTCCGATTTCATATGATGTGGAGCTATCCTCACAGGCAAGGCTCGGCTCTTATGCACTCACGGCGATGGTAAACACATTTTGCGAAAAAGTCGAGTCGGCAGGGTATTATGTGTCTTTGTACTCAAGCCTTGATTTCGTCAAAAATCATTTTGACATGGAAAAGCTAAAGCGATATGACCTTTGGCTTGCTTTGTGGTCAAGTCAGCTTTCATATGCGGACGGCGTCGGAATGTGGCAGCATTCATCAATAGGAAATATCGACGGCATATCCGGATATGTTGACCTGAACAAGGCTTACAGGGATTATCCGAAAATCATCAAGCGCGCCGGTCTGAACGGGTATCAAAAATTGTCGGGCAGCTCCCCCGTTCCGACTGCGGGGAAAAAGCTGAACCTTGTCAACGCTCCGCTTTATTCGTTTTCCAAAGCCCAAAACCCGTCTGTTTATGTGAACGGAACTTACTATTTGTACGACGGAAAGCCTGTTAACGGCAGGTACAGAATTACAAACAGGCCTTCGAGCGTCGAAAAACGCCCGATGTTTGTTTATGTCACCGGTTGGATAGACGGCGATGCCGTAAATAATTGATTAAGAAAGGAAAAAAACATGAAAGCTTTAACTTATGTGGTCGAAAACGCGTATATCCTTATCCCCGCTTTATACATAATCGGAACAATTATTAAAGAGATTGAAAAGATACCTGACAAATATATCCCTTTGATACTTCTCGTGTTTGGAATTGCCGGAGCAATATCCATTTTGGGGCTGTCCGCGGATTCTGTCATACAGGGAGTCCTGCTCACAGGCGTCACTGTTTACGGCAACCAAGTTTTTAAACAGCTGTCAAAAAAAGACGACGATTGATTAAGCACGCGTCATCATAATATCGGCGGCGCCCCTTTCATGTTGCATATTTTTATAAATTGGTATAAAATATATGCAAGAAATAAAAAAGGGGTGCCGCCGTTGTTTTTTGGAAAGGCTGCCGCCAATGCCGTCCGATCGTTTTTTAGGTATATGCCCTTGCGCCGCAGGGTTTTATTTTATTCCGTCCGTGCCGACGACAAGCTTCTTGATAACGCGAAAAGTGTGTATAACGCGTTTGACGGGAAAAAGCAAATATTCGCAAAAAAACTGCCTCACGCAGACGCCGTAAAGCTAAGGCAATATTACCTTCTTCTCACAAGCAAGGTTATTGTTACGGACGACTATATTCGTTACCTGCGCACAGTTCGTCTGCGCCCTCGGCAAAAGCTTGTCCAGATATGGCACGCGGGCGGGCATATGAAAAAGTTTGGACTTGACGCTCCCTCACCGCTGACCGACTCGGAAGAAAGAGCCACACACTCCCAATACGATGCCGTCATTGTCAGCTCGGAGAGCAGCCGCGCCGCCTTTGCTTCGGCAATGGGAGTTGACGTCTCAAAGATTTTGCCGCTGGGTCTTCCGCGGACAGACGCTTTTTTGTCTGGCGAAAAACGGAAGAATGCGCGGGAAGCATTTTTTGAAAAGCATCCAAAGCTGTCGGGCAAAAAGATTTATTTGTACTGCCCCACATTCCGCGAGGAAAACGCGGTGAAAATTGATTTTGAACCGCCGATTGATTGGGATTTGCTTGACGGCTCACTCGGCGGCGGCGAAGCCTTTGTCATACACCGCCATCCCATGATGAAAAATCCATTTTACAAAGGCGAATACGAGCGCATACATGATTTGAGCAATGAGCCGATGAACCTGCTGCTTTGCGCGGCGGACGTTATCATAACTGATTATTCGTCGGTTGTGCTTGACGCGCTTCTGCTCGATATTCCGCCTGTTTTTTTCTGTCCCGATTTGCACAGCTATGAACGTGATTTTTATTTTGATTTTCCAAACGAATTGCCCGGAGAGACACTGACAGGCAGTGAAACTCTTTTGGAGGCGGTGCGGCGAGCCGCGGAAAGCCCCCTGACAGAAAAGGTAAAAAAATTCCGCCGCGAACACATGGGGTCCTGCGACGGAAAAAGCACACAGCGTGTCGTTTCGCTTATCAAAGGTTACGTTTGCGGGAAGTGACGGCGTCAGCTATCCTTTTTGCCGAACCGCCGTCATTTTTGTCAAAATTAATTTCAATAAACTTTTTAAGCTTGTCCCCGTTCGCGCGTGCTGTCTCAACGGCGTCCAAAAGGTCGTCAAAGGTTTCAGCCACGGGTCCGGGGACATATTCTTTGTAATCAAAGTAGAAGCTTCTGTCGCTGCCATACTTTTTAAGATCAAACGCATAAAAAACGATTGGCTTTCCAAGCAACGCAAAATTCATACATATGGACGAGTAATCTGTGACAAGAATGTCGGCGGCATAAAACAACTCGTCGGCGTTTTCGAGGTCAGTCATGTTGACGACGCCCTCCGGGATTTTCACACCGCTGTTTATCTGCGGGTGAAGGCGTAAAACGAGAGTGTATTTGTCTTTGAAGCGGCTGTTGAATTTGTCAAAATCAAAGCTTTCGAGCAGGCGGCGGTTGTCGTCCTCGTTATCTCTGAACGTCGGTGCGTAAAGCACTATGCCTTTACATGGGTCTATGGAATGTTTTTTTAAAAACTCCTTGGCGGCTGTTGAGTCGGCGCCGCTTATGTATCTGTCGGCGCGCGGAGAGCCAAGCGGCAAAACCTTTTTGAGCAAAACGCCAAAAGCGCCGGCGTATATGGGGGCGACTTTTTCAGAGCTGCACACCACATAATCAAGCCTTTCATTGCCCTTTTTCACTCTTTCATATACACTTTTCGACAAATTTAAGTCAAGCCCGAACTTTTTAAACGCTCCCTCCGCGTGCCACAGTTGTGTAATCACAGTCTGCTTCTTAAATCGGAGATCGCTCATGGGCATAAAATTGTCATTCAGAAAGACATATTCCGACGTTGCGAGATAACGTGCTTTTCTTGTGAAAAATAAGAAAATCCGCCAAAGGTTTTTAAGGTTGTCTGTAAAGCAACTTGGCTTTACAGGCTTAATGTCTGTTCCTGATATTCTTACAATTTCGTACCCTCCCCTGCTCATCAGCTCTTTTTCCATTTCTCCGAGTGAGTCCGTAAACTTTGCTTTGTGCGGAGACAGGAGAGCAACCCTTCCGCGCTTCAGCGGCAGGATTGAATAAAGATTAAACATCGCGGAATATAATTTGTAAGCTCCGTTTTTCATAGCCTTTTCATTTCAACCGCCTTTTTAGCCGCCCTGAACAAAAGACCGAAACACCTGTCTTTTATCTTTTCGGGCAGGCTCATATTTAACAAAAACTTAAAAAGCCTTGTGTCCGCGGCAAGCCTTTTTTTCAAGACAAGTCTTTTTTTTGAGCGGGCGGACTTTTTTGCGTTTTTGACAAAAGCGCCGTCGGGCAGGACGACTGTGTTTTCGCATTTAAGCCATTTGGGCGGAATGTCTCCGCTGCCCGCTTCGTTTTCGCTGATTATCATTTCAAACGCGGGCATGGACTGATAAAAAATCGATTCGACTGTGGTTTTCAACGGCTCGCCCTTAAGCCCTGAAATAATCACGGAAACAGACGGCCTTGACGCCATTTCGGCGCGGCTGAAAACAAGCCCGCCTATGTCTTGCCATTGCTGCGCCGCCTTTGCCCGTGTCCTGTCCTCCATCAGCCGCCAAAGCCGCTCATGCTCCGCACCGATTGTGCCGAGCGTCTCGTCGTCAGCCTGCCAAAAGAGCCTGTAAAATTGTGTTATCAGCGCAAAATCTGACTTATATATCAGCTCCTGCAAAAAATCCTTTATTTCCACACCTGCCGGAGCGTGAGGGGCGGCGCTTTCCGCCTTATCGTATATAAGGCGCATCGCGGCGATATAGTCGCGCACAAGCTCCATCTTTACTGTTTGTGTAACAGACGCGTCGCGCGGCTCGTGGCGGCGGTATTTGTAGCAGGCGCCGACGGCTCCTGCCGCCCGTCTTGAGGGGAGCATAAAATCATAAATAAAAGCGCCGTCCTCTGAATATTTGAACGGCGGAAATCTTGTGTCCGACGCGTCTAAAGACGCGCGGCGAAAGCATTTGTTTCCGATAAGGTAGTTCCAAACCAAATCATAGTCAAACGCGCTTATTTCTTTTTTGTTTGCGAGCTTATCCGCATAAGGGTTGAACTTTTCGCCGCCGGCGCCAAAGCTTTGAAGCCGGCAAACCGCCATATCTGCGCCTGTCTCCTCAAGTGTGCCGTACAGCGCCTTTAGGGAATCCTTTGTGAAAATGTCGTCACTGTCAAGAAACGCCACATATTTGCCAGTCGCTTTTTCAAGCGCGCGGTTTCTTGCCGCGTACACTCCCGAATTTTCTTGATAAAACGAAATAAAACGGCTGTCTGACGCGCAAAAACTGTCTGTTATCGCTCGGGTTGAGTCTGTGGAGCCGTCGTTGACTATTATTGCCTCAAAGTCGGCAAGCGTTTGTTTTTGCAGGCTTATGAGCGCCTCGGATATATATCTTTCGGCGTTATATGCGGGAATTACAACCGACATCTTAGGCAACGCTAACAATCCCTTTCGTTTAAAAGAGCTTCGGCGACTTTAAGGTCGGACGGGAAGGTTATCTTAATGTTTGTTTCCTCGCCGCGCACAATGTAAACAGGCAGGCCCTTTATCGTGTATATCTTGCACGCGTCAGTCAGGAGCGCCTCCTCCTCGGGCGTCAGCGAACGGACAGTCCGCGCAAGCTCTTTTATGTTGAAGCTCTGAGGAGTTTGTCCGTGATACATCCTTGACCTTTCCGGTATGTTGTCAATCAACATCCCGTCCCCGCTCTCGACAATGGTGTCTGTCGCGGGAATCGCCGTGTCGCACGCACCGTATTTGAGCGTGTATTTGATGTTGTCGTCAATTATCCTGCGCGTGACAAACGGTCTGACAGCGTCATGCGTGAGAATGATGTCGTCGGGGGTCACATTGTAATTGCTTTCGATGTGTTCGACTGCCGCCAAAAGTGTCCCGTTTCTTGAGCCGCCGCCGCGGATAACTCTCACGCGGCTGTCTTTGATGTGCTTTGACATTATATCTTTTGTGTGTTCCGTCCAGTCATGCGGACAAAGCACAAGGATTTTTTCAAAGTCAGGCGACTCGCAAAACCTCTCGACAGTGTGGGCGATGACGGGCTTGCCGCCAAGCGTCAAAAACTGCTTCGGTTTGCCGCAGGCTCCCATCCTGACGCCTGAACCGCCCGCCAAAATTGCCGCGAATATCATTTCTGCTACCTCTTTTTGTTTACCTTTTCGTCATATATCGCGCAAACCTGCTCCGCCGTTCCCGAAGCGGTAACCTTGCCTTTTTCGAGCAAAATCGCCGTGTTGCAAAGCGCGCGCACTTGATCGGTGCTGTGCGAAACAAAAAGCACTGTTACGCCCTTTTCAAACATTGAGCGTATTTTTGCTTCGCTCTTTTTCTTAAACTTCGCGTCGCCGACAGACAAAATCTCGTCAAGTATCAAAATCTCCGGCTCCACTGCCGTGGCGATTGCGAACCCCAGCCTTGCCCTCATGCCGGACGAATAGTTTTTTACGGGAACGTCGATAAATTCCTCCAACTCGCTGAAGCTCAATATGCCGTCGTATCTTTCCTCTATAAACTTCCTCGAATAGCCCATTGTGGCGCCGTACAGAAAGATGTTTTCCCTGCCGGTGTAATTCATGTCAAAACCGGCGCCAAGCTCCAGCAGCGGAGCTATCACTCCCTCGACGCTTACCGAGCCTTTTGTCGGCTTGAGAACACCGGCGACAACCTTCAGCAGCGTGCTTTTGCCTGCGCCGTTAAATCCGAGAATGCCAATCCGCTCGCCGGGCATCACACTGAAGGATATGTCTTGAAGCGCCCAAAACTCATTATAATGAAGCTTGCGCGTGACAAGCTTGATAAAATATTCTTTAAGGTTGTCTACCTTTTCCTTGTTGAGGTTAAAAAGAACACTTACATTTTCAACCTTAACGGCAGGCTTGGGCTTGCTGTCCATATCTTATACATTCCTTTATCGTTGCTTGCTTTTAAGATTATATGTGCAAAATAAACTTGTCCTGATTCTTCCAAAAAGCGAGTGTTCCGACTATGATGCAAAAAACGCTGAAGCCAAGCGAATACCAAAACCAGCTCCAATGCCACATTTCACCAAAAAGGACACAGCTCCTGAACATTGACACTATCGAATACAGCGGATTTGCCATCATTGCCCGCAGGACTAACGGGTTGTTCAGATTGAGCTGCTTTACGTTGTAAAAAATCGGCGTAAAATAAAAAATCAGCATGCAAAAGACATCATAAAGGTATTCCACATCTTTAAAAAAAACCTCAAGAACAGACAAAATCAAGCCGACTCCCACACACAGAAGAAAAAGGATTATGATGGGCACAAACGCAAAAAAGGCATAAAATGTCAGGTTGACGGGATTGTCTGAAAAAAGCTGAAAATATGTGATGAAAACAACAAGCACAGTCAGAGAAATTAAAAAAGTGACAAAGGTTGATATCACATTTGAAAGCGGATAAATATACTTTGGTATATATACTTTTTTTATGACTGAAGCGCTATGCACTATCGAGTGCATAGCCCGTTTTGTGGACTGTGTGTAAAACTCGTACAGCAGCCTGCCGCAAAGGAGATATACCGGATAATTCAAGACTGCCGATGAATCCTTTCCGAAAATCCTCGAAAAAACAAGCACCAAAACAAGCGTCGTAAGGAGCGGCTGAAGAAAAGTCCAAAAAACTCCCAAAATCGAGTTTCTGTATTGGAGCTTGATGTTTTTTCTCACTATTTCCTTCAAAAGAAATCGGTACTTGTAAATCTGTTTTATCATTTAAACTTCCACTTCCAAAAATAATAAAGCATGGACTTTATCTGAACAGCCATAAGCCTGATGTTTTTTTTGCTTTCCCTTCCCCAAACATGATAGACTACGGCGTCAGGATAATAGACCGCCCTGCTCGCGTTCCTTAATGTCCTTGTGAAGTCGCTGTCCTCAAAATACATAAAGTAGCGGTCGTCAAATCCGTTCAGCTTTTTGAAAATCTCCGTGCGAACCATCATAAAGCAGCCCGTAGCGTTTTCAATGTCGAACGGCCTTGACATGTCTTTGTCGAGCATCGCGTATTCGCGCAGCAGCACGCCCGGCTTGCTGTCATTCCTGAGCCTGCTTGCAATCAAGTATCTTAGCTTGGGGTCGCGCTTGCCGAGGACTTGGTCGCGCCCGTCGGGAAAACGTATCCTTGGTGAAAGAAGTCCTATGTCCTCGTTTTTGTCAAGGTATTCCGCCATTTTTGTTATTACATCGTCAGCTATGGTTATGTCGGGATTGATTACCAGATGGTATTTGGAGTCAAGCCTTGGCATGACGCTGTTGTGTCCCGCGCCAAAGCCCATGTTTGAGTCGCTTTCGATAATCTCAAGATTGTCAAAACCGCCGAACTTTTCTTTTATGAGAGGTAACGTCCCGTCCTCTGAAAGGTTGTCCACAATGAAAAGCTTAAAATTTGTGCCGTTTGTAAATGACAAAAGAGAGCCGACCGTCTTTTCTATGGTGCTCTCATTGTTGTGTGTTACTATACAGCCCGTGACCGTATAAGTATCCATTTTACACCCCTGACAACAGTTTTTTTAAGAATCAAAACTTCAAAACGCCGCGGGCGGCAAATTTTAACGCTTCCGCGCCAAAGCCTTCAACAACGAAAAACGCCACGAGAGCTTTTGTGTCAATCCTGTCTTCTCACCTGTGACATTGCCGCCGTGGCGCCGATAAAGTATGAGACTTTCGTTTAAAAATTTTGTTTCAAAATATCTTTCGGCAATCAGTCCGAGCCATTGGTCATGCATGGGTATGCCCTTTGGAAAAGGCAGCGCCTTTGAAAGAAGCTCGCGCCTCACAGCCATGCAGCAGCCCATGTATGAATTATATGCAAAATTTCTCAAAAAACCCGCCTTGCTGCCATGCTCACCAAAAAACGACGCGTTAATCTCGTTAAGACAGCCGTCTGTCACTTTCGCGTCGTGAATCACGAGCGCCGTTCCGCTTTCAAGCTCGCGCATGACCTTTTTGACCTTTTCGGGCAGCCATACGTCGTCCTGATCACACAGGAAGATATAGTCACCGCTCGCCTTGGAAAGGGCGTTTTCAAAATTTCGGACGACACCCGCGCCGGTGCCCTCAAAGTATTTGACTCTGTGATCCTGTGACGATAAGTTCTCCGCTATGCGCTGTGTTTCGCCGCCCGGGGCGTCGTCTGAAATGATCAGCTCATCTCCTGCCCCCAGCTGCGGCAAAACGGAAGATATCTGCTCCTCAATATATTTTTCTCCGTGATAAACGGCCATGCATACCGATATCATCAGCTTAAAGACTTCATTGTCGGGAACAGCAGCACGTCCCTTATGGAGTAGCTGTCTGTGAGGAGCATGACAAGTCGGTCGATGCCGATTCCGATGCCCCCGGTCGGCGGCATTCCGTATTCAAGCGCCATGAGGAAATCCTCGTCGGTCCTGTTTGCCTCCTCGTCGCCGGCGGCAATCAGCGCCTCCTGATAATCAAAGCGCGCGCGCTGGTCTATGGGGTCGTTCAGCTCTGAAAAAGCGTTTGCCATCTCGCGCTGTGTTATGAAAAGCTCAAAACGCTCTGTGAAGCCGGGGTCTGATGGCTTCCTTTTTGCAAGCGGTGAAATCTCGACGGGATGCTCTGTTATAAAAGTGGGCTGCACAAGCTTTTCTTCAACATATTTCTCAAAGAAAAGGTTCAAGATATCGCCTTTTTTGTGGCGCGGCTCAAACTCGACACCGCGTTCGTCCGCTATCGCCTTTGCCTGCTCAAAGTCAACAGCGTCGAAATCAACGCCTGAATATTTCTTGACAGCCTCGGTCATCGTGAGCCTTTCAAAGGGCTTGGAAAGGTCGATTTCAACGCCGTCGTATTTTATTAATGCAGTGCCGCAAATCTTTTGGGCGACGTTCCTGAAAAGATTTTCGGCAAGATCCATCATGCCGTGGAAGTCGGTGTAAGCCTGATAAAGCTCAAGCAGTGTAAACTCCGGATTGTGACGGGCGTCTATGCCTTCGTTGCGAAAGACCCTGCCAATCTCATAAACTCTTTCAAGTCCGCCGACAATGAGCCTTTTATGGTAAAGCTCAAGCGATATCCTTAAGTTTAAATCCTCTCCGAGCGAGTTGTGATGTGTCTTGAAAGGGCGCGCGGCGGCTCCCCCCGCGTTTGAGACAAGCATGGGGGTTTCAACCTCGATAAAGTCCTTGGAATCAAGGTAGTTTCTTATTTCTCTTATGATGGCGGAACGCTTTATAAACGTGTCCTTAACCTCGGGATTCATTATTAAATCGACATAGCGGCGGCGGTATCGGATGTCTGTGTCCTTTAGACCGTGATATTTTTCAGGCAGCGGAAGCAGCGACTTCGCAAGCAGGCGCAGCTCCTTCGCGTGGACTGATATCTCGCCCCTGCGTGTGCGGAACACAAAGCCCTTGACCTCGATTATGTCGCCTATGTCCCATTTTTTGAACTCGGCAAATAAATCGCCGCCAACATCGTCGACTTTGACATAAACCTGCATACGCCCCGAACGGTCGCGTATGTCGATAAAATTCGCCTTGCCCATGTCGCGTCTTGACATAATCCTGCCGCATATTGAAACGTCGCTGTTTTCCAGCGTGTCAAACCCGCGAGTGATTTCGTCGCAGGTTATCGACTGCTCGGCAAAAGTCACCGTAAACGGGTCGGCGCCCTTTTCACGGAGCGCCATAAGCTTATCTAACCTGATTTGCCGCTGCTCGTTGATGTCCTCGCGCTCTTGCGCTGTGTTATCGTCTGCGGCTTCGCACGCGGCGTTGTTTTCTTCCGGCATTATAATCTTCCTTTGCTTGTTTTCTTTCCTGTTTCGGCTCTATTTCGCTATGTCAAGTATCTCAAACCGAACCGTCGCGCCGTTTGGCAGCTCGACAGTCACAGTGTCGCCGATTTTTTTGTTCAGCAGCGCCATTCCCACAGGCGAGCTGTCGGAAATAATCCCCTTGTCGGGGTCTGCCTGCGACTTGCCGAGTATCTGGTATTCGATTTTTTCGTCATATTCGATATCTTTAAGCGTGACCTTTACGCCTGTTTTGATGATCTCCGTGCTTATGTCACTTTCGTCAATTATTGTGGCGTTTGCCGTCTCCGCCTCAAGCTTTGAAATGCGCGCTTCCATGATTGCCTGGGCGTTCATAGCCTCGTCGTATTCGGCATTTTCAGATAAATCCCCAAAAGAACGCGCCTCTCTGATCCTTGACGCGATTTCATCGCGCCCGACGGTTCTTAAATGCTCAAGCTCCGTCATCAGCCGCTGATAACCCTCTCGTGTCATCTCGTTTGCCATTTTTGCATTGCCTTCCTTTCGTATGTTCGTGCCTTGAGCAAAAAGTTATTTTTAAAAAGCCCTTGTCTTTTATATATGTTTCACAATTATATAAAATTCACATGAAAATGTCAAGTTTTTGTCCATATTTGCGCGTTTGAAAAAAGCCGTTTAAAACAGAGCGGGACTTTTCAGCCGCGTTCGGCGGGCAGCCTTTTATACAGTCTGTTCAGCTCCGCGTATTTTTCAGGCCGTATGCTTCTTAGCTGATCTTGCGTTATCCTGAACTGCCAGTTGCCGTCCGCTTTGCCGGGAATATTCAGGCGCGTGTCGGAGCCGTAGCCGAGCAAATCCTGTATCGGGAAAATCACAAGACCGGCGGAGGACGCGAAAATCGTCCTTATCACAGCCTCGCAGCCGCCTGTCCAATCGTCGCTGCCGTAGCCGCAATAACGGAGCATAACACGCCTTGAATCGGCGTCCATCTCCCACAAATGACCGAGCAGCGTGTTGTTGTCGTGCGTGCCTGAATAAGCAACGCAGTTGTTAATATAGCTGTGCGGGAGATGCGGGTTGTCGTCGTTTGAAAGGAAGGCGAACTGGAAGACACGCATTCCGGGAAATCCGCTTTCCTCCACAAGACGGACGACATCTTCTGTTATGTCCCCCAAATCCTCGGCTATAATAAGTTTTTCACCCGCGACATCCGAAACAGCCTTGACAAGCTCCATGCCCGGTCCCTTTTTCCATTCGCCCTCACGCGCCGTCACAGCATCTCCCGGAACTGCCCAATATGACTCAATTCCCCTGAAATGGTCGATGCGCACGCCGTCAAAAAGAGAAAGCGCGTGACTTATCCTGTCGCGCCACCATTTATATCCGTCCTTTTTCATCTCGTCCCAGTCATAAAGCGGGTTTCCCCAAAGCTGACCGTCGGCCGCGAAATAATCAGGAGGCACACCTGCGACAAAAGCCGGTCTGCCGTCGTCATCGACACAAAAAAGACGGCGGCTGCCCCAAACGTCACAGCTGTCAAGCGCGACATAAATCGGCACGTCGCCGATGATTTTTATGCCGTTGCTGTTGGCGTAATGCTTTATCTCCGCCCATTGAGTAAAAAACTCATATTGTATAAACTTCCACGCAAATAATATGTCCTCGTCAATCTCGTCTGTCGTCCACTCAAACCACGCAAGCTCCCCGTTGGCTCTTTTGCGGCTCATAAAAACACAAAAATCGCGCAGATATATGTCGCTTTCGATAAAAGCCTCAATTGTCGCCCTGCCGCTTTCGCCCACTCTTGAGGAAGCCTTTTTAAGCGTCTCAAACCGCGTGTGGTAAAGCCTTGTGTACTCACAGATATAAGGCGTCTGCTGCCTTTGCTCGTCAAGCTCCTCACTTGTCAAAAGCCCTTTTTCGCGCAGCTTTTCAAGGTCTATGAAATAAGGGTTTCCGCCAAAGGTGGAGTATGATTTGTAAGGCGAGTTACATTCGTCAACCATTCCAAACGGCAGAACCTGCCAGTAAGAAAACCCGCATCGCCTAAGAAAATCTATAAACCGCTTTGCCTCGTCTCCGAACCCGCCGCAGGAATAGCCGCCGTTGAGGGATGAAATGTGCATCAGCACTCCGCTTTTTCTTTTCAAAAAATCACATCCGCGTATAATTTTAAAGCATTATATCACTATTTTCAGCACACGGCAAGCAACAAAGACGCGGCTTGACTTAACAAAAGTTTTAAAAATCGCCTAAGGCAACACCGCGTAAGGGTTCAGTTGACATTCCCTCTAAAAACAAAAAGCCCCGAAAGCGTTACATATCAACGTTTTCAAGGCTTAAAATGTGGTGGACGTTAACGGACTCGAACCGCTGACCCTNNCGCACGTCAAGCGAATGCTCTACCAGCTGAGCTAAACGTCCTCACTTGCATCTTCGACAACAAGTGGTATTATACATGACAGTCTCAAAAAATGCAAGCGTTATTTTACAAAAACTTTGTGAATTTGCGTTTTTAAGTTTTTTAAGTTTCGTCAATAATCATGCTGCTTACAAGGAAGTCCCGCGCGACGTCGCGCGCATTTTCCTTTAAAACATCGACCTTGTAGTTCAGTCCGCGCATTGTGTCGTCGTCAATCAAATCCGCAAGCTTTGAAAGCTCTGTTAGGATTTGCGGATATTCATTTGCCGTTTCTTCTCTTATAACAGTAACGGCATGATATGGCGGGAAGAAGCTTTTGTCGTCCTGAAGCACTGTGAGGTTATATTCGAGCAGCATACCGTCTGTCGAAAACGCCTCTGTAATTTGAGTTTCATCCTTTTCTATCGCGGAATAACGAAGCACTCCCTCAACGGCTATTTCCTCTTTGAACTCCATTTCATATACTTTTTTAAGGTTGGGTATTCCGTCGTTTCTGTTGAGAATCTCAAACCCGCCGCCGAATTTCAGCTCCGAAGAAACTTTTGCAAGGTCTGAATATGTGCTTAGATTATATCTTTCGGCTGTTTCGGGACGCACCGCGAGACAATATGTGTTGTTGAAGCCGAGAGGGTCAAGCAGCCGCAGGGCAAACTTTTCGACCATTTCGCGCTTTGAAATGTCGAACACCTCATCCGCGCTTTTGCTTTCGGAATAATCAAGATAATTGCCGTAAATTGTGCCTGTGTAGTCCACGCACAAGTCTACAGAACCGCTCTTTATGGCGGCGAATAAAACGTTTGAGGACATTTCGTGCTTGTATTCTATGGGCAGATCGGTGTTGCTTTCCAGCAGTATTGACACGATATTGCCCAACACGTCCTGCTCCGTGTAGTCCTTGGCGCCCACAACTATCGGCTTGTCTTTGGAATTGCAGGCATAAAATGAGCCGGCAATCAAAAGAACAGCAAAAAAGGCCGCCGTTGCCCTAAGTATTGATTTTTTCATTTTTATCTCTTCTTTCTTTTTTATTATTTCTGAAGCAAACAGGCGTGGTAACTTTTTCAAAAAGCGAGCCTACACCGTCAACCGCCAAAGCAAGTATGCACGCGGGGATAGCGCCTGTCAGTATTAAGTTTGTGTTCACTGTCCGAATGCCCGAATAAATCAAATAGCCGAGTCCCCCCGCCCCTATAAACGCCGCGATTGTCACAAGCCCGACAGACGTGACCGCCGATATCCTTATGCCCGCCATTATGACGGGCAGCGCCAAGGGCAGCTTTACGCGCGTCAGCACCTGAAACTTTGTCATGCCTATCCCCTTTGCCGCCTCAAGCATTTCCTCGTCTATTGTCGACAGGCCTGTTGCCGTGTTTTTGATTATGGGCAGCAGCGAATAAATGACGACCATGAAAATTGCCGGTTTTTCCCCTATCCCCAAAAAGGGAACAAGAAATCCCAGCAGGGCTATGCTCGGTATTGCCTGCACAACATTGGCGACACCTAAAACAGGCTTTTTAAAAGGCTTTATATAGCTGATTAAAATGCCGAGCGGCACTCCTATCAGAACTGATATCGTAATGGAAAATAAAGTCGTCTGTATGTGCTGCAAAAGCCTTGCCAGCACATCATCCATATGTGAAAAGATAAATTCAAGCAAATTCATGACACTGTCTCCTTTGGCTCAATGTATTGTTGTGTCACAGTCGTGAGGAGACTGCTTTTGGTGATAAGCCCTTTAAGCGCTTTGCTTTCGTCTGTGACAGGTATGGAGGACAGTGAACCGTTGTTTACAATGTTGATTACGTCCACAATGTCTGTTTCCGGGCGCACCGTCATGAAGTCCAGCAGCATAACATCCCTCACCTGCTGCCTTTTGTCCTGCACAAGCTGCATATCCTTCGCCAGAACAACTCCCAGCAGGGTGTTTGACTTGTCAATGACCATCAAGCTGTCAACCTTATGAGCGCGCATTTTTTCAATGCTGCGCCGTATGGTGGCGTTGTCATAAATGCAAACCGGGTCATTTATCATCACGTCTTTAACTTGAATAAGCTGCGGGGACGACCAAATACGGTTTTTGCCGATAAAACCTTCGACATAGCTGTCCGCCGGATTTTTCATCACTTCCTCGACTGTGTCATATTGGGCGATGGAGCCGTTGTTGATGATGCAGATTTTATCAGCTATTTTTACAGCCTCGTCCATGTCATGCGTCACAAACACGATGGTTCTTTTTAATTTTCGCTGCAGCTCCGCAAGCTCATCTTGCAGTTGCAGGCGTGATATCGGATCAAGCGCCGAAAACGGTTCGTCCATCAATATTACTTCCGGGTCCGTCGCAAACGCGCGCGCCACTCCAATCCTTTGCTGCTGACCGCCCGACAGCTCGAACGGGTATCTGTCAAGGTATATGTTCGGCTCCAGCCCCACCATCTCCATCAATTCGGCGCTTCTTTCCGCTATCGCCTTTTTGTTATGTCTTTGGAGCCTCGGAACAATCTCAATATTTTCCCTCACAGTCATGTGCGGAAAAAGACCGGTCTGCTGGATGACGTATCCCATGTTGCGCCTTAACTCTATCTCGTCATAGTCAAAGATGCTTTTGTCGTTTACAAGCACATCGCCCGACGTGGGCTTTACAAGTCTGTTTATAATCTTGAGAAGTGTTGTTTTCCCGCATCCGCTCGGGCCTATTAAAACAACGAGGTCTCCTTTTTCTATGCGCAGCGATATGTCTGACACCACTGCCTGCTGACCGTATTTTTTAGTGATATTCTTGAACTTAATCATGTAAATGCCTCCCGCCAAACAAAACAACCTTAATGATGACATGAGGTTGTTTGTTGAGACATTCTATCATTCATTTTCTTTTTTGTCAAGAATAAAACTTATAAATCGTCAAAAAGTTTTCAGTTTATTCAAATAATAGTTTGAGCGCCATCGCGTGCGCCGTCTCGTCGCCCACTATGAAAAACACGTCGCCCTTGTGAAAAGAGGCGTAGCGCCCCGGGGAGATAATCATTGTTTCATTTCTTTTGATTGCGACGATAGTCCCCCCCGTGTTGTGCCAAAAATTAAGCTCGTCAACAGTTTTTCCGATTGCCTTGCACTGGTCGGTTATTTGTATCTGAAAGGGATTCAGCAGTCCGGCGTTGTTTATTCTTTCTGTCTCATCAATGAGAAATTGTATTTTTTCGAGAATGTCGGCAGTCTGCTTTGCCTGGCTTTTCGCCCAGTTTTTTATTTCAAGCTTAACCTTTGAAATGTCCCTCAAGGAGTTGTATCTTTGTGTGAATACTTTCGCTTTTTGTGTGGAAATAACTTCGACTCCGCGCCCTTTTTGCGACTCCAAAACTCCGATATCCGACAGCAGATAAATTGCCTTGCGTATTGTTTCTGACGAGACCTTATATTGCGAGGCAAGTATTGAGCGGCCGTACAATATTTCGCCCTGCTTGTATTTGCCGTTTGCGATATCCTTTGCAATGTCTATCGCGATTTGGCGATATGCCGATATTGTGACGTCCTGCTCCGGCTTTAAGCTTTCCATTATATTCATCTTCCTTTATTTTTTGTTCGGCTTCACCTTTATCACGCTTTTCGCAAGGCCCGCGGCAGGATTCACGCGCAAAAGACTTGCCTTTCAATATATTCAGTATAGTTTTTTGAACACATATTGTCAATCCTTATCGCGCGGC
>LSQX01070879.1_pt1 | contig 70494 bp, 64 predicted proteins | sample 654561 | NCBI WGS metagenome assembly LSQX01 (sample SAMN04489861, study PRJNA283612) | anaerobic digester metagenome | isolation source: 4 biogas reactors fed with cattle manure at either 37C or 55C with and... | place: Denmark: Kongens Lyngby | collected 2014
AGCCAACGGAGGTAAAGTCTACGATCTTTTAATGACCAAAAAGAAACAGGCTCTGAAGCTGGCTAGGGCATCTAAATTAGACCAGCGAATCATTAACAGAATAACCGTGAATGAAACCCATTAAACCCTTGGAAACCTTACAATTCTAAACATAGGCAAGAAGACCTCTATGATGCAATTCCTAAGATCAATCAGGACGGCTTAGATCATTAAAGGGGATTTTCTTATCTTTTTAAACCCAAGGTATCTTGACGCTATCAGTAGATTAAAGCCGCTTGAATAGAATAGCCATAATGTGTTATACTCTTAATGAGCTGGTAATAGTATGGTTTACGAGTGGGTTGGCGCCCACTTTTTCTATTGCATGGTGCCCGGCTCAAGGAGGAAATGGTATCGATATGAACAAGATAGCCCTGCTGCAAGACCTGGTAGCCGAACCCCTGGCCAAGTTGGGGCTGGAGCTGGTGGACATTGAATATAAGCGTGAAGCTGGCGACCGGATTCTGCGCATATTCATCGACCGTATGGGCGGGGTGGATTTGGAAGCCTGCAGCGCAGCCAGCCGAGCGGTGAAGGATCTCATTGACGATGCCCAGGTAGAATACGACCACATGGAAGTTTCCTCGCCAGGATTGGACCGGGTTATAAAAACCGATCGGGATCTGCTGCGTTTTAAGGGATCGCGCATCAAGGTTAAAACCCTACAGGCATATGCTGGATCGCGCAAAATAGTAGGCATTTTACACGACTTTAATGAAGAGGAGATCAGCCTGTTAGATCAGGATGAGAACCTGGTTAAAATACCACGCGACATGATCTCGGTAATCAGGTTGCACCCAGATTTTTAGAGGAGGAAGCACCATGTCCAATGAGTTGATTCAAGCCTTAAACGAGATAGAGAGGGAACGGGGGATTCCCAAGCTGGCCCTCATAGAAGCTATAAAATCAGCTTTAAATACCGCCTATAAGAAGAACTTCGGTACAGCCCAGAATGTAAGTGTGGAATTCGATGAAACCAGCGGGGATGTGCACGTTTACTCCCAGAAAAAAGTTGTCGAGGTGGTTGAGGACCCGCGCCTGGAGGTTCAATTGGAAGAAGCCCGGGAATTATATCCCGACTGCCGGCTGGAGGACATGATTTATGTAGAAGCCACACCAACCAATTTCGGACGCATAGCCGCACAGACCGCCAAGCAGGTAGTGATCCAAAAGCTGCGGGAAGCGGAGCGCAGCCTGATCTATCAGGAATTCAGGGAGCGCGAAGGGGAAATAGTAACCGGCACCGTGCAGCGCATCGAAGCCAAAACCGTATACGTGAATTTGGGCCGTACTGAAGGCATCATGCTGCCCTCTGATCAAATCAGCGGGGAGAGGTATGAGGTCGGTCAACGCATCAAAGCATATATTTACGAGGTTAAAGAGACCCCCAAAGGTCCCAATATATTCATATCCAGGTCCCACCCCTATTTCTTGAAAAGGCTGTTCGAATTGGAGGTGCCGGAGATATATGACGGCGTCGTGGAGATTCGCAGCATCGCGCGCGAAGCCGGTTCCAGATCCAAAATATCGGTATACTCTTACGATGATAAGGTTGATCCGGTAGGGGCTTGCGTGGGGCCCAGAGGCTTTCGGGTGCAGAATGTGGTATCCGAGTTGGCTGGAGAAAAAATTGATATAATCAGGTATGACAAGGATCCCAGCCGTTTTATCGCCAATGCCTTGAGCCCCTCCAAGGTCTTGAATGTCATACCCAATGAGGAGGAAAAGGTAGCCCGGGTTATCGTGCCCGATTATCAACTGTCCCTGGCTATAGGCAAAGAGGGCCAGAATGCGCGTCTGGCAGCCAAACTGACTGGCTGGAAGGTCGATATCAAGAATGAAAGCCAGTACCTGGCCGACCTAGGGGAATATGAAGGAGACCAGGAACAGGCTGTTGAATTCCAGTATGACGATGATATGGAGAATGATGAATATGGCCAGGATGCGTAAACTCCCCCTGCGCATGTGTGTGGGATGTCGGGAGATGAAAATAAAAAAGGAACTGATCCGTATAGTCAGGTCACCGGATGGAGAGATCCTGGTGGACAGTACGGGCAAAAAGTCAGGTCGGGGGGCTTATGTTTGCCCTGATCTGCAGTGCTTTAACAAAGCGGTTAAATCCAAAAGCATCCATAAAGCCCTGGAACATGATATCCCCGAAGAGGTTATAGTTGCCATTGAAGCCCGCATCACGGGGATGAATTCGTAAGGATGTGAAATTATTGCTCAAATTGTATAACCTGCTGGGTCTGGCGATGAGAGCGGGAGCGGTTTCATCAGGGACTGTAGCAGTGAAGAATAGCCTGCTTCGCAATCGGGCCTGTTTGCTGATTTTAAGTGATAATATATCGGAAAAAACCAAACAATCCCTGGTGGCCCGGTGTGAGAAGCAGAACATCCCCTGGTTGAACGGGGGCGACAAATACCGCCTGGGAAACGCGGTGGGCAAGGCTTACCGGGTTGCGGTAACCGTGAATGATGAAGGCCTGGCCAGGCAAATATTGAAAGTCTATGCTGCGGGAGATGAGCCAAATACTATGGGGGTGGTTGAATGGCCAAAGTAAGAGTGCATGAAATAGCAAAAGAGCTTGGTAAATCAAGTAAAGAGATGGTTGAGATCCTTCAGAAGTTGGGCCTGGATGTGAAAAATCACATGAGCACCATAGAGGATTCTCAGGCCAATTGGGTCAGGAAGCAACTAACGGCAAAGGATAAAGACAGCCAGAGGCCATCAGAACCGGCGGTACCACTTAAACCTAAAGGCGAGACCAAGGCAGACAAGGCTCCTGCTGATACTGTGGATCGCCCGCCCTCAAAAAGGCCTGCTCCCCAGCCGGAACCTGCTCCCCGTACGCACCAGCCCAAAGGGGAAGCTAAACCCGTAGCTCCGAGCCAACCGCAGCCCAAGCAACCAACCGCAGCCAGAGGTGCGCAACAGCCCAGGCAGGCGCAGGGCAATCGTGCCCAGCAAGCAAGGCAGCCCCAAAGTGAAAGAGCCCAACAGCAGCCCCATAGCGGGCGGGCCACGCGTCCGGGTCAACAGCCCGGAGGCAAACCCCAGCCGCACGATGCCCGTCAAGCAGCCCAGAACGGGCGGAGTCAGCCAGGCCGGCCCCAACCTGTGCCACAGATGAGGGACAAAGGCAGCCAGGCCCGTGCTCATGAAGCAGAGCGCGCCAAGAAGCCGGCCGCTGCTCCGTGGCCCAAAAAGCAGGCCCCGGATAACGAGACAGGCCATTTACAGCGCGGGGGCAAACCCCCTTTGCCCCACAAGGGCAGGCAGGACCTGGCGAAGAAGGCTGTGGAGCGGGATGTCAACAGATTCGGGCAGGTTCAGCCCAAAAGGGATTACAGCCGGCCGCAAAAGAAGTCCAAGCATAAACGCAAAAAAGAGGAGATCGTACTGCCCCCACCCGAATTTATCACTATTGAAGGCTCTATCACGGTAAGGGAATTGGCCGAACAGCTGCGGCGCAGTTCAGCAGAGATTGTTAAACGCTTGATAGAACTCGGGGTTATGGCTTCCATAAATCAGCCCATTGACTTTGAGACCGCTGAAATCCTGGCCAGCCTCTACGATGTGAGGGTGGAAAAAGCACTGTCCGAAGAAGAGAAAATACTGGAAGAAATCATTGACAGCGAAGAGAGCCTGGTACCGCGCCCCCCGGTAGTCACCGTAATGGGGCATGTCGACCATGGCAAGACCTCGCTTTTGGATAGAATCCGCCATTCCGATGTAGTATCCGGGGAAGCCGGGGGCATAACCCAGCACATTGGGGCCTATCAGGTGAAGGTAAACGAAAACCGCATCACTTTTATCGATACTCCCGGTCATGAGGCCTTTACCGCTATGCGCGCCAGAGGGGCCAACCTCACTGATATCGTAATCCTGGTGGTAGCCGCCGATGATGGGGTTATGCCCCAGACCGCGGAGGCCATCAATCATATTCGGGCGGCCAATGTGCCCTTCCTGGTAGCCATAAATAAAATCGACAAGCCCGGTGCCAATCCGGAACGGGTGATGCAGCAGCTCACCGAGTACAACATTGTCCCTGAGGAATGGGGGGGAGACACCATTTTTGTGCCCATCTCGGCCAAATCCGGAGAGGGCATCGACAACCTCCTGGAGATGGTGTTGTTGTTGGCTGAGGTCAATGATATCAAAGCCAACCCCGACCGGCCGGCAGAAGGCGTGGTCATTGAGAGCAAGCTGGATAAAGGCCGGGGGCCGGTAGCTACCGTATTGGTGCAGAAGGGAACCCTCAAGATCGGGGATTATCTGCTGAGCGGCAGCAGCCTGTGCAGGGTCCGGGCTATGAACGATCACCGCGGCATCCGCGTAGAGCTGGCTTATCCTTCCATGCCGGTGGAGATCACCGGTTGGTCTGAAGTGCCCGAAGCAGGTGCCAGAGTACAGGTATGTGACGAGAAGATTGCCAAAGAGGTCATCAATTTGCGCCTCAGCGAAAAGAAAATGGAGGAACAGCGCCAGAGCAGCCGGGTTTCACTGGATGAGTTTTTCAAGCATATACAGGAACACGAGCTTAAGGAGCTGCGCTTGATTATCAAAGGCGATGTGCAGGGCTCGGTGGAGGCCCTTACCCAGTCGCTCTTAAGGCTCAGCAATGATGAGGTGAAGGTTACGGTCTTGCACTCCGGTGTGGGAGCGATAACCGAAAGCGATGTCATGCTGGCTTCCACCTCCAATGCCATCATCATCGGGTTCAATGTCCGCCCGGAGAGCAAAGCCCGCAAGTATGCGGAGGATGAACACATTGATGTGCGCCTGTACCGGGTTATCTATGAGGCCATTGATGAGGTCAAAAAGGCCATGGCCGGGCTTTTGGAACCGGAATACCGCGAGAAATTCCTGGGCCGGGCCTCAGTCAAGGCTACTTTCAAGGTGCCCAATGTCGGCATCGTGGCGGGTTGTTACGTCAATGAGGGCAAATTCCTGCGCAATGCCGAGATGAGGGTATTACGCGACGGGGTTATCATCTATGAAGGCAAGCTGTCCTCGCTGAAGCGCTTCAAGGACGATGTCAAAGAGGTAGTTGAGGGATATGAATGCGGTATGGGCATCAAAGACTTCAATGATATAAGAGAAGGGGATATAATAGAAGCCTATACCATTGAAGAAATACCCCGTGAATTATAAAAGTGCCTTAAGCCACATAAGCTCTAGTACAGGGGGATGTTGTTATGAGCAAACGCCGCCAGGAAAGAATGGCAGTGGAAATACAGCGCTTTTTGGCCGAGATTTTCAGGGAACAGATCAAAGACCCCCGGGTGGATTTGTCAACCGTCTCCGTTACCCGGGTTGAGGTCAGCCCGGATTTGGGACACGCCCGCATTCACATCAGCATTCTGGGCAATGCGGAGAAACAACAGCAGACTATGAAGGTTCTGGAAAAGGCCAAGGGTTTTGTGCGCAGTGAATTGGCCCAGAGGATTCAGCTGCGCCATGCCCCGGAGCTAGAGTTTCGCCTGGATAAATCCATCGAGCACGGTATCCGAATCTCCTCGCTTTTGAATGAGATCAAACAGCATGAGGATTCCGGGGAAAAGCCATGAATCAGCTACAGGAAATCGCCGCTCAGCTGCTTAAGCACAATTACCTGATACTGACCGGGCATGCCATTCCGGACGGGGATTGCATCGGTTCCATGCTCGGTTTGCACTGTGCCCTGCAAAACTTGGGCAAAAAGGTGGAAATGATACTGGAGGATCCAGTGCCGGCCATATATCATTATCTCCCCCATTGGGAAGACATCAGACCCCCGGTTATTTCCGAGCGGCACGGATTCGCAGCCGTATACCTGGACTGTTCGGATCAGTGCCGGGTTTCCGAAGAGGTGCGCCAGGTCCTGCAGAATGCCGCGGTAACCATCAATATTGACCATCACCGGGATAACAGCCGGTTTGGCGATTACTATTATGTGAATCCTGAAGCCGCGGCCACTGCGGAGATCATATATGAACTTTTGCATATCATGCAGATCCCCATAGGCCAGGATGTGGCCAATTGCCTTTATGCGGGGATTATCATGGATACGGGCCGCTTCATGAACAGCAACACCACCAGCCTGACCATGAAAGTGGCTTCCGAATTGTTGCAAAAGGGGGCCAGTGTGGACCTGGCCCGCAATAACCTGTTCGAATCCAAGCCCCTGGCCGAGGTTTTGCTGTTAAAGCATGCCCTGGGGCATTTGACCTTGAGCGAGGACGGGAAAATAGCCGCTATGTGGCTGACTCTGGAGGAGGTCAAACAAGCCGGTGCTATGGATTACCATCCCGAGGGGATCATCAATTATGCCCGCATGATTGCCGGGGTGGAAGTAGGGCTGTTGTTCAGAGAGGTAGGCATCGACCAGGTCAAGGTCGGCTTTCGTTCCCGGGGCAGGGTGGATGTGGCCAGTTTGGCCCGGGAATTCGGCGGGGGAGGACATCGACTGGCGGCCGGGGCCAGCTTTACAGGCAGCCTGGAGTCGGTGATAGCACTGGTTTTGGACCGGGTCAAGGATGTGTGCTGAAGCTTTGCATGGCTTTCTGAATATTGACAAACCTGCCGGGATAACCTCCTTTGACGTGATACGGCGCCTTAAAAAGGCCATTGGCGGGAAGGTGAAAATCGGCCATTTGGGGACTCTTGATCCCATAGCTACCGGGGTGCTGCCGGTTGCCCTAGGCAACGCCACCAGGGTGATCAGCCTGATAGAAAAAAGCCGCAAAATATACCGGGCTGCACTGTGTCTGGGCGGAGTCTCTGATACGGATGATGCCTGGGGGAATATTACCCTCACCGGCCACAGCGATTTTGACCCTGAAGCTTTAAAGGAAATTCTAGCCGGGTTAACTGGCACTATAGAGCAGGTGCCTCCTATGTATTCCGCTCTTCGCCACCAGGGCAAGCGCCTGTATGAATTGGCCCGACAGGGTGAAGTGATAGAGCGTCCGGCCAGGCAGGTTACTATCCATAGAATATCCCTGTTGTCAATCGGCCAGCATCAGGGCCTGCCCTTCATCAGCCTGGAGGTAGAATGCTCACCGGGCACATATATACGCAGCCTGTGCCGTGATATCGGTGCAAGACTGGGAACCGGGGCCTATATGCAGGCTTTGCGGCGTTTGCAGGATGGCTCTTTTAGTATTGAAGCAGCCCTGAGTTTAGATGATATCGTTTCCAGGCCGGAAGGCCTTGCCGGGCTCTTGCTGCCGGTTGATTATCCCTTTAAAGGCTGGCCGCATTACTGCCTTAAGAGCGAGGAGGAGGACAACCTTTTCTGGCACGGCAGAAGCTTTCCCGTCAGTGGGGGAAAAGCCGCACCCCAGGCCCTGGTTTACAACCACCGTGGGGTGATGGCAGGTATTGCCTGCCTGGAACCAACCGCCAGAGGACTGTACTTAAAACCCGTTAGAGTTTTTCATTGAACTAGTACCGGAGGGAGCGACTGATGCAGATTATTAGAGAGATCGAGAATTATCGCAGTGACGGGAAGCCGTTGTATCTGGCTTTGGGGAATTTCGACGGCCTGCACAAAGGTCATCAAAAACTGATGCAAGAACTGGTAGCAACGGCCAAATCCGGCTGCGGTGTAGCAGCTGCCCTCATTTTTGATCCTCATCCCATGAAGGTGTTGTATCCGCAGAAAGAGATGAAGCTTTTGGTCACCCCGGAAACGAAAGCGGAATTACTGGCAGGTCTGGGTTTGGACCTGTTGATTTACAGCACCTTTTCCACTCAGATCGCCCGCTTGAGTCCTGAAGAATTCGTCAGTGGTATTTTGGTGGGACGACTGGCGGTGAAGGCCGTGTTTGTGGGTTTCAACTACTCCTTTGGCTTTAAGGGAGCCGGAACCCCGGAGATGCTGGCCGATTTTGGCAAGCAGTACGGCTTTGCCACCCATATTATTCCACCGGTAAAACACCAGGGTGAGGTAATTTCCAGCACATGTATCCGTCAGTCCATAGAGTCCGGCGATATAGAACTGGCCAGGCAGCTTTTGGGCTATTTGCCTATGGTTGAAGGATTGGTCATAGAGGGCGAGAAGCGCGGCAGGCAAATCGGCTTTCCCACTGCCAATCTGGGTGTCGATCCCGATCTGGTCATCCCCGGAAAAGGGGTGTATGCGGCCTGGGCCCGTATTGAGGATAAGATCATCAAAGCAGTGGTAAACATAGGCAGCAAACCGACATTTCACCCCGACTTCCCGGTAGTTGTCGAAGCCCACCTGCTGGATTACAATGAGGATCTCTACGGGAAAAACTTAAGGCTTTATTTTACCGCCAAGCTGCGTGATGAGCACAAGTTTAAGAGCGTTGAGGCCCTGGTGGAGCAAATCCGTCTCGACCGGGATCAAGCCGCCTTGACCCTTGAGGACTTCGATCAGCATGCCCATGCGTTTACATTTTAAATCTGCTGTGCTACAATTTGCCTTGGTCATTAGCTGCAACAGTATAATCGCCAGGCCCGGCTGGAATAATCAATAATGAGTCATTTAAGCGGCCAATTAAGATTTACCGCGGGCCGAACCATAGACTAGGGTTGCGAGTCACCGCCGCTGCGCTTGGTTTATGGCGATTAAAAGGCAAAAAGGAGGTGAAACACTTGGCATTGACACCGGAAAGAAAACAGGAACTGATCAAGACTTATCAGGTTCATGAAAACGACACCGGCTCTCCAGAGGTGCAGATTGCCATATTAACCGAACGCATCAACTACTTGAATGAGCATCTGAAGGTTAATAAAAAAGACTTCCACTCCCGTCGCGGGCTGCTCAAGATGGTTGGGAAGAGGCGGTCATTATTGGATTATCTGAAAAACAAGAACTTTGACCGGTATCGGGCTATCGTTACCCGGTTGGGGTTACGCAGATAAAGAGCGGCATGCCGCTCTTTCACTTTATTTAATATACCTGACATGGTTAGGAAGGAGGAAAAGGCAATAGTCAATAGGTATAAAACCGAAATCGCAGGTCGACCCCTGGTGGTTGAAATCGGGCAGGTCGCCAAACAGGCCAATGGCGCAGCTCTGGTAAGGTACGGTGATACCGTGGTCCTGGTTACCGCCACCGCCTCCAAGGAGCCGCGGGAAGGCATTGATTTCTTCCCGCTGACGGTGGATTACGAGGAAAAACAATATGCTGCCGGAAAAATCCCGGGCGGTTTTATCAAGCGTGAAGGCAAGGCCACGGAAATGGCCACCTTGGCTGCGCGTCAGATCGACCGTCCCATTCGCCCTTTGTTCCCCAAAGGCTTTAAGAATGATGTTCACGTGGTAGCTACCGTGCTGTCAGTCGACAAGGACAACACCCCTGATGTTACCGCTACCATCGGTGCATCGATTGCCCTGTGTATATCCAATATCCCCTTTAACGGACCTCTGGCGGCAGTGATAGTAGGCCTGGTTGACGGACAGCTGGTAATCAATCCCACGGTTGAACAGTCCCGCAAGTCGGACCTGCATATGGCAGTAGCAGGTACCAAAGAAGCCATAATGATGGTAGAGGGCAGCGCCAACGAGGTTCCGGAACAGACCATGATAGACGCTATCTTCTTTGCTCATGAGGAGATCAAGAAAATAGTGGCCTTCCAGGAACCGATCATAGCCGAACTGGGGCAGCCCAAAATGGAGGTGGAGTTGGCCCAGATCGATGAAGAACTGGAAGCTGCTGTCAGAGCCTATGCTCATGACATTCTCCAGCAGGCGGTGAAAAACCCTGATAAAAAGTCCCGCGAAGCCGATATGGACAGGGCTAATGACAGCATCCTGGAGCATTTTGCCGAGATTTACCCGGAGCAGATTAAGCAGGTAGCTGCAGTGGTTGACAGCATGATGAAAGAAATCGTGCGCAAAATGGTGCTGGAGGATGGAGAACGCGTCGATGGCCGCAAACTGAATGAAATCAGACCGGTCAGCTGCGAGGTGGGTTTCCTGCCCAGACCGCATGGCTCCGGACTGTTCACCCGCGGTCAGACCCAGGTCTTATCGGTAGTCACCCTGGGCGGTATCAGTGAAGAACAGCGCCTGGACGGCCTGGGCATTGAAGAGACCAAGCGCTATATCCATCATTACAACTTCCCCCCCTACAGTGTGGGCGAAGTGAGGCCCATGCGTGGCCCGGGCCGCAGGGAAATCGGGCACGGCGCCCTGGCGGAACGTGCTTTACTGGCAGTAATACCACCGGAAACGGAGTTCCCCTATACCATCCGGGTGGTGTCCGAGGTCCTGGAATCAAACGGCTCCAGTTCCATGGGCAGCGTATGCGGAAGCACGCTGGCCTTGATGCATGCCGGAGTACCCATTAGACGCCCGGTTTCAGGGATTGCCATGGGTCTGGTCAAAGCCGAGGACCGCTTTGCCATTCTCAGCGACATTCAGGGCATTGAGGACGCTCTGGGCGATATGGATTTCAAATTGGCCGGTACCGAGGTCGGGGTTACAGCCTTGCAGATGGATATCAAGATAGGCGGGGTAAGCCGCGAGATAGTTGAGGCCGCTATGGCACAGGCCAGAGAGGGACGCATGTTTATACTGGGCAAAATGCTGGAGGCCATCTCCGAGCCCAATGAGGAATTGTCCCCTTATGCGCCGCGCTTTACCAAGATGGTGATTCCCACTGAAAAAATCCGCGAGGTAATCGGCCCCGGCGGCAAAGTCATCCATAAAATAGTGGATGAAACCGGATGCAAGATCGATATTGAAGACGATGGCACCCTGTACATCATGGCCACCGACAGCAGCGCAGCCCAGAAGGCCAAGGAATTGATCGAGGCCATCATCGCTGAAGTGGAAGTGGGCAAGACCTACATGGGAACCGTGAAGCGCATCATGGATTTCGGGGCTTTTGTGGAGATCATTCCCGGAGTCCTGGGCAATCAGGGCAAAGAAGGCCTGGTGCATATCTCGCAGTTGGCTGAAGAGAGGGTCAACCGGGTAAAAGATGTGGTCGATATCGGCGATCGCATCCTGGTCAAAGTGACTGAAATCGATAAACAAGGCCGGGTCAACCTGTCCCGCAAAGCAGCCTTAAAGAGCGCATTAAAGAATTAAGTACCAGGAATTGAGTACAACTGGCTAATCGCTACTCAAGTAAACCGAGAACCCCTCGGTTTATTTGCATTTTCTGCAGTAAAAAGCTAACCCCCATGAAGCGGTATCCTGGATCCCCAGCTGATATGGCCTGGAGTTGATGAGCATAGCCCCCCTGCATAAAGAATATGTATGGTAAGAGAAGCCTGGGAGAGGGTGGTCGCGGTTGTAAATGCAATATTTCAAATTCTTTGCCAGCAATGCCAGGTCGTTTTTGTTAATGGCCTGTTTTATCAGCTTTTCATCCCTGGCGGTATGGTTGGATGATTTGGAGCGGGATATAAACGGTGTCAAGCCCGGGGTCACCATTGCCGGTCAGCCGGTGGGGCGGCTGCTGCAACCTGAGGTGCATCAGGTGGTGATGGAACTGGCCATGCAGCATCATCGTTATCCGGTTGAACCGCGCATCGACAAGGCCACCGGCGAGATTATCGCAGAGCAAAGCGGCAAGGTGCTCGATGTGGTCAGCTGCCAGGAATTGATCATGGCAGCACCGCCGGGAGCGCAGCTGGAACTGCCCTTGCTGCCCATCAGTCCCAGGCATAGCAGCCAGGAATTGGCTAGCCTCACCCAGGTGGTGGGCTATTACGAAACCTGGGTGAGCGGCAGTGTTCATCGTCACAACAATATCAGATTGGCTGCTCAGGGCATCAGCAATGTACTGCTGTGGCCGGGCGAATCATTTTCCTTCAACCAGGTGGTTGGTCCTCGCTCGCCTGAACGAGGCTACATGCCGGCGCCTATCCTTATTAGTGGAGCCAGGGGCACGGACTTTGGGGGTGGGGTGTGCCAGGTAGCCAGCACCCTTTATAACGCTGCCGTAAACGCCGGACTGACCATTGAGGAACGCCACCCTCACAGCAAGCCGGTGGGTTATGTCCCCGAGGGGCGCGATGCCACCGTATCCTATCCGGATGTCGACCTGCGTTTCACCAACAGCAGAGAGGAACCGATCATCATCAAAGCGGGAGTAAGTGGCAGTCGCTTATGGGTTAAAATTATGGGGAGGTCTAAATGAGAGTATTCTATTTATCCTGGAAAAAGATGGGCATTATAGCGGGTCTGGTGGCGGTTTTGGGATTGAGCCTGTGTTTTACGGCCTTGCTGTGGAGCCGCGGGGTGGTCGCCAGCAGCGGAGCCATTTACCAGGGTTCAACCGGGGAAAAAGCGGTGGCTATTACCGTCAATGTGGACTGGGGAGCCGAACATATCCCGGCTATGCTGGAAGCCCTGCAAAAAAACCAGGCTAAAGCCACCTTTTTTGTGACTGGCACCTGGGCGGAAAACAACCCTGAACTGCTAAAAGCCATGGACGGGGCCGGGCACAGCATTCAAAACCACGGCTACCAGCATATACACTTCAACCGGCTCAAAGCGGCCCAGGTTCAGGAGCAGATAAAACAGGCGGAGGAGGTCATTTTCCAAGCCACCGGGAAGCAAACCCGGTTTTTTGCCCCGCCCTACGGGGAGAAAAACCCGAGCCTGATAGCAGCGGTCAATACCCTGGGCTATGAATATATATTGTGGAGCATAGACACCATCGATTGGGAGAAGCCGGCCCCGCAGGTCATAGTGGAGCGGGTCATGAAAAGGGTGCATAATGATGCCATCATCCTCATGCATCCCACCGAGCCTACGGTTATAGCCCTGCCTGAGATCCTCGCCGGACTGAATGAACAGGGATATAAGATGTTGACTATTGAGGAGTTAGTGCAAGCTCCTGCAGAAGGTCAGTAGCGGGGTGTGACCATGGCGAAAAAAGCAGCTCTGGCTATTGTGGCTTTGGTTATCTTCAGCCTAAGCAGTTTTTTGAATCTGTCGCCGGCTCTGGCAGCGGCTCCTGCTACCACCTCCAAATATGTTTGCCTGATAGATTCAGCCAGCGGGCAGGTGGTGTACGGGAAAAACATCGATGAAAAACGACAGGTGGCCAGCGCCACCAAGATGATGACCGCCATCCTGGCGGTGGAATATGCTGTCCTGGATGAAATCGCCACAGTCAGCCCAAATGCGGACCAGACCCCAGAGTATACCATCGGGCTTCCCGCAGGAAGCCAGCTCACCATTGAAGAACTGCTCAAGGCGGCCCTCATCAAATCGGCCAATGATGCTGCGGTAGTCCTGGCCGAGCATGTGGCCGGTGACGAGATGCTGTTTGCTCATCTGATGTCATTGAAGGCCTTTGCCATTGGCGCGGTCAATACCCGTTATGAGAACGCTTCCGGGCTGCCGGGCCACAAGCAATACAGTACCGCTTATGATCAGGCGGTGATCGGGCGTTACCTGATGAGCAAAGCGGTGCTGAAAAACCTGGTGGGCAGCCAAGTGCAGACCTTTAAGCATCCCCACTACCGCGAAGCCCTGCAGCTCTACAACACCAATGGGCTGTTGTTCAGCTATCCCGGTGCGGACGGCATCAAGACCGGAACCACCAATGCCGCCGGGAAATGCCTGGTGGCTTCGGCTACCCGCGAGGGACGCCAGCTCATTGCGGTGGCCTTGAAATCCTATGACCGCAACGGCGACTGCAAGCGCCTTTTGGACTACGGCTTCAACCATACCGGCCGGGTACTGCTGGTGCATAAAGATGAGCCTTTCAAAGAGATATTGCTCACCGAGGGGAAAGAAAACCTGATCTCACTGTACCCGGATAAGGATATTTACCTGTGGATGGGCGATGCCCAGCTTAATGTTGAAAAAAGGGTATTATTGGACTATGATATAAAAGCACCCGTAGGCAAAAATCAAGTTTTGGGAACCCTAAAAGTATATGTGGAAGGAAAACCAGTAGCTGAAGCCAATCTGCGCACTCAAGCCGAGTACGGCCGCAGGCCGGGTTTCTTGCTTCGCATATTGGATGGATTGGCACGACGCTGGGGGGTTTTGCCTGGCTCGGCGGAAAATGACCCATAAATTTGCTGGAGGTATAAGCGTGATTCATAGTTGCAGACTGGATAATGGATGTTTCTTAGTCACCGAAGAGATTCCCTATGTCCGCTCAGTAGCTATCGGCATATATATACGGGTGGGATCCCGGCACGAACCGGAGCACATCAAGGGAGCAGCCCATTTTATTGAACACATGCTGTTTAAGGGCACTGAGAGCCGGTCAGCCCGGGACATAGCGGAGAGTTTTGAAAGCATCGGAGGGCAGCTCAACGCCTTCACGGCCAAAGAATATACCTGCCTGTATGCGCGCACTTTGGATGAGCATCTTGCCCTGGCTATGGACATACTGTTCGATATGCTCTTTAACGCCAGGTTTAACCCGCGTGATTTCGAAAACGAAAAGAATGTCATAATCGAAGAGATCCACATGTATGAAGACACCCCGGATGACTTGATACACGATGTGTTCTCCCGCCACATGTGGTCCGGACATCCCCTGGGTTCACCCATACTGGGCACCAAGGATTCCGTAGCCGCTTTTGAACGAAGCCATGTATGTGATTTTTACCGGGATTACTATCAGCCCGGCAACATGGTGATTGCAGTAGCCGGGAATATCGATACACAGCAGGTCAAGGATTTCGTCTGCCAGCAGCTCGCCGAGCAGCCCTCCCGGGTGTTCGCTGTAAGGCATGATGTTCCGCAGTCTTACCGGTGTTTCACCAACCTGGTGGACAAGGCTACCGAACAGGTGCAGATATGCATCGGGGTGCCGGGGATAACCTACTTTGACGACAGGCGACATGCTTTGAATATCATGAACAACATCTTCGGCGGCGGTATGAGTTCCCGGCTGTTCCAGTCCCTGCGTGAAGAGCTGGGGCTGGCCTATTCGGTATACTCCTACCCGGCCTCCTATTCCGACAGCGGGGCTTATTCCATTTATATCGGCACTGGACCCGGCCGCATAGATACATGCTTCGAGGCCTTATATGGCGAGATCAAAGGCTTCCTGCAAAAGGGCATAACCACTATGGAATTGGAAAGAACCCAGCAGCTCATCAAATCCAGCATGTATTTGGGGCTGGAGAATGTGATGAATCGCATGAGCCGGCTGGGCAAATCGATGCTCATGTACGGCGAGGTTCATTCCCCGGAAGAAATAATGTCCAGGATACTGGCAGTGAAAGCTGACGAAGTGCATGAATTAGCCCAATATTTGCTTGACAAAGAGCCCTTTTCACTGGCAGCTATCGCCCCTGGAGAAACCCTCAAACAGTTGGAAAAGGCCTTTAACCGGCATTGGACGGCCTGCGCCAGCTAAAACCCCATAAGTGGCGCAATATGGCTCTTAAAAGCCTTGACGGGTCTACCGGCTATAAAGGGCCGGGGGAGGGCAACTCCGGGCAGTATTTGTGGCCTCAGACCCCGGAGGCACCCATAGCGCCCTGCTTCTTTGCTGCATTCTGGTCATCAGATGTTATTCCCGTATCAAGCCAATATGGAGAGGAGAATTCGCTTGTGGAGGTATTGATCAAACGCCTGCATTCTCATGATCTGCCCTTGCCCGAGTACATGACCTCAGGTTCTTCAGGGCTTGATCTTTATGCTGCCAACCCCGAACCCATCAGCATTGCCCCCGGCAAGATCAAACTAATCCCCACCGGTATTGCCATGGCTATACCCGAAGGGTATGAAGCCCAGGTCAGGCCGCGCAGCGGACTGGCCCTAAAACACGGGCTGACCCTGCTCAACACACCGGGAACCATTGATGCCGATTATCGCGGGGAAATCATGCTGATCGTCATAAACCTGGGGGACAAAGAGTATATTGTGAAGAGAGGGGAGCGCATTGCGCAGCTGGTATTTGCCAGGGTGGAACGTCCCCGACTGGTGATAGCTGACTCTCTGGACCATACTGAACGCGGAACAGGGGGGTTTGGTCATACCGGCTTGTAGGAGGGCTTGATATGCGATTGAATGAACTGGTGGGCAAAGAAATGGTCAATATCTATGACGGCATGAGAATGGGCACAGTGGGCGATTCGGATATGCTCATCGACGAGGAGAATGGTCGTATCATTTCGATCATACTTCCCAACCGGGGCAATGCCTTTACTTTCTGGGCGGATAGGCAAAAGCTGGTCATTCCCTGGGAGGCCATAAAAAAGGTGGGACGAGAAGTAATAGTGGTTGATCTGGATCATACTCATATGCGCTTGAAGAACAGCTCTATATGAACACCTCCGCTTTGGGGCATGCTACCCAAAAAGGGGGTGCAAGATGAACGGGTCCAGATTTGAAGCGGGCTCCTTCCCGCCCTGGAGCAGAATCCCCTCGCTGCAGGACATGTGCCGCGAAGCCGGGATTGGCCATGACCAGCTTATTGATGCCATTGCCCAGGGCCTGAGCACGGAGGAGGCCGCCAGGCGGCTGAAGGTTAAAAAAGAGACCATAGACTCACTGTACGAGCATTTTTACCGCTATGGCATCAGTTCGGTGCAGGGCGGGGATTGAGATTAAGATTAATAAGCCAGGTTGGGGATGCCGGCCTGGCTTATCACTTTTTATGTCAGCTTGACCGGCACATGCCTTGAAAAATAGCGGCAGATAGGATAATATATTTTAAATTTTATGAGGGGGCCACATAACATGACTGATAGATTTGCCAAAGAGGGTCTCACTTTTGATGATGTACTGCTAATACCTGGCCGCTCTGAGGTATTGCCTCATGAGGTGGACGTTTCTACCTGGCTAACCAAAAAGATTCGTTTGGAGATTCCCATCATGAGTGCCGGTATGGACACGGTTACTGAATCGCGTATGGCTATCGCCGTAGCCCGCGAGGGAGGCATTGGTATCATCCATAAAAACATGAGCATCGAAGCCCAGGCCAAAATGGTTGACCGGGTGAAGCGCTCCGAGCATGGGGTTATAACCGATCCGTTTTATTTATCGCCCCAGGACAAGATCAGAGATGCCGTAGAGATAATGGAGCACTATCATATTTCCGGGGTACCGGTGACCGAAGGCACACGTTTGGTGGGGATAATCACCAACCGCGACATCCGTTTCGAAACCGACATGGAGCGTTTAATCGGCGATGTCATGACCAGCGAAGGATTGGTAACGGCTCCGGTAGGCACCACCATGGAAGAAGCTCTGCAAATCCTGCGCAAGTACAAAATCGAGAAACTGCCCCTGGTAGATGAAGATTTCAATCTCAAAGGCCTGATTACTATCAAAGACATTGAAAAAGCCCAGAAATACCCGAATTCGGCCAAGGACGAGCGGGGACGGCTCCTGGTCGGCGCCGCGGTGGGGATCAGCGCTGACACTTTGAACCGGGTGGAAGCATTGAAACAGGCCGGGGTTGATGTGATAGTTGTTGACACCGCTCATGGCCATTCCATGGACGTGGTGAGAATGGTAGAAAGAATAAAGAGTACTTATCCTGATCTGGAATTGATTGCCGGCAATGTGGCTACCGCCGAAGCCACCGAGGACCTGATCAAGGCCGGGGCCGATTCCATCAAGGTAGGCATGGGACCGGGTTCTATCTGCACCACCAGGGTTATTGCCGGTATCGGCGTGCCGCAGATTACGGCTATAGTCGATTGTGCGGAAGTAGCCCGCAAATATAACATACCCATTATCGCTGATGGCGGAATCAAGTATTCCGGCGATATTGCCAAGGCTATTGCCGCCGGTGCTGATGTAGTCATGCTGGGCAATCTCTTTGCCGGAACGGAGGAGAGCCCTGGCGATACCGTCATATTACAGGGCCGCAGCTACAAGATCTACCGGGGTATGGGCTCTCTGGGGGCTATGTGTGACGGCAGCAGTGACCGCTATTTCCAGGAAGGCAATCAGAAGCTGGTTCCAGAAGGAATTGAGGGGCGAGTGCCTTATCGCGGCTATGTGTCAGACACCATATTCCAGCTGGTAGGTGGGCTCAGGGCCAGTATGGGCTACTGCGGGGTGGCTAACCTGCAGGAGATGAAAACCAAGACCCGCTTTATACGCATTACCAATGCAGGCCTGGTGGAAAGCCATCCCCATGATATAGCCATAAGCAAAGAAGCTCCCAATTACCAGGTAATAGTATAATGCTGGCGATTGCGGTGGCCAAAATCGCCGCTGCCGGTTTATTGGGCCTTATTATTGGCAAAGCTTCCAAATCAGACCCTGGGGCTCGATTATTTGCCCTGGTAGCTATGGGCAGCGCCTTGATGTCAGTGGTATCCACTGAGTTTTTCAAACTGTATGTTTTGCCCGGGATGATTGATCCCGGGCGTCTCGCCGCCCAGGTCATTTCTGCCCTGGGTTTTATTGGCAGCGGCATGATTTGGCTGGGGGAAAACAAAGAGGTGCGCGGTACCACTGCAGCCGCCAGCTTGTGGCTGACCGCCATACTGGGGATGTTGTTGGGAGCAGAACTGACTGCGTTTTCGGTAGGCACGGTTATCTTTGTCCTTATGGTGCTGTTCTTGAGCGATCTGATCGATATTGATAAAATCCTGGGCCCTGAAACAGAAAACATGTATGTGCAAGAAAAGCCTCATGGGGAAGAAAAGGATGAATGACCTGGCCATAGATGGCTCGCTGGTTAATTTTGTTGACCTGGTGGAAGTAAAACCCCAATTGGTAAATCCAGTCATCTAGGCATGAAAACAGAAACGGGGGTTACCCCCCGTTGAGTGCGAGTCCGGTGTTATAAGCTGTGCTGGCTGGCAATATTGCGCTCCGCTATTTCGATAGCTTTGGCCACTATATTCCCGCAGTTGCGGGAACTGACCGCTCCCCAGCCTTCTTTGGAGACAATATCGGCAACACCTAATTCCCTGGCAATCTCGTACTTTAGGCGATCCGACATTATACTTCTCTTACGGCTCACAACTCAACCCCCCTTTTTCACTCACACCCATTATATTTTTTGAAAATAAAAAGATATTATAGCCGGTATTAATACGGTAAAATGTAAGGACTTCACAAATGTTTTATTTGGAATAAACTAATAAGTATACTGAGCGGAGGTATTAATGATGAGATACGAAGGCGATATATACAGACCACCCAGTGAAGCCAACAGTTATATACTGCAATGCACGGTCGGCTGCAGCCATAATAAATGCACTTTTTGCGGCATGTATAAAAACAAAAAGTACCGCGTAAGGGATTTGGATGAGATATTGGCCGATATTCGCATGGCCAAACTGTATTTTAACCGGGTATACAAGGTGTTCCTGGCCGATGGCGATGCCCTGGCTATGGACACCGATGATTTGCTCACCATTCTGGATGAGCTGCACCGGCATTTCCCGGAGTTAAGGCATGTGGGGATTTATACCAGTCCGGGCAGCATTCTCAAGAAAACCCCGGAGGAACTGAAGGCCTTAAAAGAACACGGCCTCAACATGGCCTACCTGGGGGTGGAAACCGGGGATGAAGAACTGCTGAAAGAGATCCGCAAAGGGGTGAGTTATGAGGAGATGGTGGAAGCCGGCCGCAAAATAAGGGAAGCCGGGATACCGCTATCCGTTACCCTGGTTTTGGGTTTGGCCGGACGCACCCCCAAAGCAGTGGATCATGCCATTAAAAGCGCACAGATCTGCAACGAGATAAATCCTGATTACATCGCGGCCCTAACCCTCATGCCGGTTCCGGGCACGGTAGTATATAAACAGATACAACAGGGCAAATTCGAGGTGCCCCCACCTTTTGAGATTCTGGAGGAACTGCGCCTCATCATTGAAAACCTGGAGGTGACTGACTGCGAATTCCGCAGCAATCATGCCTCCAATTACCTGCCCATCAAGGGGCGTTTGCCGGAGGATAAACAAAAAATACTGCGCCTGATCGATGAGATCATAAAGCGCCACAATACAGATTATTTGCGTCCGGAATATATGCGTCGCCTGTAAGGAAATCTACTGCATTATGTATACTTGGTGTAGACATTTGGATTTATGCTATAATTTTTGATTATATAGATTATAGATAAGGATCCCGGATCTTTAGTGGGGGGATTAGTCATGCGGCTGTTTGGCAGAAAAGATGAAGAACTGTTCATGCTATTTAATGAAAGCGCCCGGGTGGTAGTGAGAGGTGCTGCCATCCTGGAAGAAGTAGTGAACAACTACGCCGATCTGGACATTAAGATGGCCAAATTAACCGCCCTGGAGCATGAAGGCGACCGGATTATAGAAGATCTGGTAAGACATTTAAACACCAGTTTCATACTGCCTTTCGACAAGGAAGATGCCTTTCAACTGGCGCAAAAGCTGTCAACAACCATGGATTACATCACCGGGATCATAGACCGTATGATTCTTTATAAAGCCGGTGAACCGGATGAGCGGGTAAAAGAAATGGTGCAGGTCTTGATCCAATCCCTGCACCTGCAGCAGGATGCTTTCGCCATGTTGGATAAGGTGGAGCGCAACAAAAAGGAGATCTTAAACATATGCGATGAGATTTCCAAACTGGAGAGAAAGCAGGACTGCCTTTATCGTACCGGTGTTGCTTCGCTGTTTGAGAATCATGAAGATGATCCCATTTCCATAATCAAATGGAGGGAAGTTTACGAGCACATTGAAATGGCTCAGGACTACACTCAGGACGTAGCCGAGCTCCTGACCAACATCTGCGTAAAATACTCTTAAACGAACGTACCAGGCACCAAGCGTGACAAGGGGACGGTTCTGACAAGGGGACGGTTCTGTTGTCAGATTTGTATTCTGACAACAGAACCGTCCCCTTGTTACGCTTTCAAATCCAGCGGCGGTAGCGGAAGAAAAGCAGCATTCCGCCTACCAGGGTTATCATGCCCAGGGTGAGATACCATACAAAGGAACTGCTGTTCGCTCCGGGCAGGTAGTCCAGGTTCATGCCGTAGAAACTGGTTATCACCGTCAGGGGCATCATGACTATGGATATGATAGTCAGGACGGTTATGATTTCACTGGTGCGTCCGTTTATGATAGAGTAATAGGTCTCAGTCGAGCTGTTCACCAGATCACGGTAAGTGCTGGCCGTATCCAGAATGCTGTCCATATGATCAACTAGGTCCAGGTAATAAGGACGGTTTTCCTCGTTGACCAGGAAGGAATAATAGCCATTGATGCTGCCGAAGATACGCCGCTGCGGGATCATCACCTTACGCAGCAGTATGATACTGGTTTTCAGTGCCAGGATCTCTTCGGTGATTTCCTGACCGCGGCGAATGAAGATGTTGTCCTCCAGGTCGTCGATTCGTTCTCCCAGACGCTCAATAATAGGAAAGCACTCATCTACCATATTGTCCACTATACGGTACAAGAGGTGCTCCGGCCCCATATCCATGTATTTGCCTTCCTTGAGGCAGACCCGGGCCACTTTGCCCACTGCGGTCAAGGCCACCGGGTGTATGGTGACGATATAATTGGGGCCCATGAATACATCCAGCTCAATACTGGTTATCTCGTCCTCTTCCTCAGCCTCTTCAAAATAGCGCAGGCCATGGAAAACGAAGAAATAATAATCATCGTAGCGGTCCAGCTTGGCCCGCGGGCTCTGCTGTAAACAGTCTTCCAGGGCCAGGGGATGGAATTTGAACAAATCACCGATATAGTGGAGTTCGCTGGCAGCGCAGTCATATAGGTCAATCCATAACAGGCTTTCCTTTGAGGCCAGCAGTTGATCCAATTGCGACAAATCGACATCATGCAAGACGGCTTGCTGTTCGTGGCTGTAGTAATAGGTTTTGATCATGTTCAACCCTCCTTTGATGGAGGATTACATGGCCGTGAAGCAGCGGCAGCTTATAATCCCCCATGCATTATTATATTTACCCAATGAACAAAAGGATTTTCGTAAAGGTATGGGTTCCATCAGTCCACCACCGCCTCTCCTATCTAGATTCTTTTAATTTATAACCCGATTGAGGAACCTTGTCAATAGCTCAGCCTATCCCAGGCCTTTTCCCCGGGGAATGAAAGCACCTATAAATGGGTATTTTTAGGTCAGGAGGACTGGTAACATGAGCCAAAAGCGCCTGTGGTGGCTGTACATATTGATATTCGTTGTAATAAGCAGTGGTTTCAGCGTGCAACTGCCGGCCTTTCAGGTACCTCAACCGAGCGTCTTATACGATATCAACGGCCGGGTGATAAAAGGCTTAAGCCAGCACAACCAGATCGTGATCCCCTTTCAGGACATACCTGAGGCTTTCAAGCAAGCGGTCATAGCAGTAGAAGACAAGAATTTTTACCGCCATCACGGGGTGGATCCGGCCGGTATTCTGAGGGCTTTATTGGCTGACCTTATGGCCGGAGAGATAGTAGCCGGGGGCAGCACTATTACCCAGCAAACCGCCAAGGTACTCTACCTGAGCAACGAACGCACCCTGACTCGCAAGATAAAAGAGCTGTGGTACACTATTCTTCTGGAAAGGAAATACAGCAAAGACGAGATCCTGGCCCTGTACTGCAATTCCATATACTTTGGGCAGGGAGCTACCGGCATAGAGGTTGCAGCCCGCACCTTTTTCGGCAAAGAAGCCCGCCAGCTTACCGTGGCTGAAGCTACCCTCCTGGCCGGCCTGCCCAATTATCCGGCCGGCTATGATCCCTACAAGCATCCTGAACGGGCCAAAGCCAGGCAGGGGATAGTGCTGGATCGCATGGTGGCAGAAGGCTACATTACAAAAGCGGAAAGGGACCAAATTGCCCGGCAGCCGCTCAATTACAAGCGCTCCCCCTCGGCTAGCGGAGATGCGCCTTATTTTGTGGCCATGGTAAGGGATTACCTGATCAAGCAATATGGTGAGAACACCGTATTTCAGGGCGGGTTAAAGGTCTATACCACCCTGGATCTGAGCATGCAGCAGGCTGCTGAGCGGGCTGTGGCCCAGGGCTTAAAAGGCCGGCCGGCCGATTTACAGTGTGCCCTGGTAGCCGTTGATGTCACGAACGGGCAGATCCGCGCCATGGTAGGAGGGCGGGATTTCTCGCAATCCAACTATAACCGGGTTTTTGCCGCCCGGCAGCCGGGTTCCACCTTCAAGCCTTTTATGTACTCTTTAGCCCTGGCCTCGGGATGGACACAGGCCGATATGCTCCCCTGCCAGGAAGTGGAGTTTGCGGTTTCCGGCAGCCCACCCTACAAGCCCACTGATTACGGGGATGAACCCTATCACTGGCGCGATTTTACACTGAAGGAAGCGGTAATGAAATCCGACAATGTGGTGGCTGTGACCCTGAATGAGCGCCTGGGTCCGGCCCGCGTAGCCCGCCATGCTGAAAACTTCGGATTTACCGGCATAAAGCCGGTGTTATCGCTGCCTCTCGGTTCCACTGAGGTTACCCCCGTGCAGATGGCCGCCGGGTATGCGGTATTTGCCAATCAAGGCATTTACAGCACTCCTTATGCGATTATCAAAGTGGTCAACGCCCAGGGCAGAGTCCTGGAGGAAAACCGCACTCAGCAGAGGCGGGCGGTTTCAGCGAGCAACGCCTATTTAATCACCGACATGCTCACCGGGGTTATGAAGAACGGCGGTACCGGGGCACATTTAAGCTCTATCGTGGGTCGGCCCTGCGCGGGCAAAACAGGAACCACCGACCAGTTCAAGGATGCCTGGTTTGTGGGCTACACCCCGTATCTGTGCTGTGCGGTATGGACCGGTTACGATGACAACCGCCCGGTCAATCAGTCCGGAGGGGTGCTGGCCGGGCCTATTTGGGCCAATTTTATAAAAACCGCTGCCGCCTCCCATCAACCTTCCGATTTCCCCCGGCCGCAGGGCATCAAGCGGCTCAACATATGTATGGATAGCGGACTGGTGGCCGCGGAAGCCTGCCCCCGGCCGGTATCCATGGCCTTCATTGCCGGGACCGAGCCCGGCATGATATGCTACTGGCACCAATTTGAACTCCCGCTGCTGCCGGAGCTGCCAGATTTACTGGATTGGTTTTCCCTGGATCGGACTGAGGATGAAGAGCATGAGGAGAATCATAACCGCGGCATCTCACCGGGCTTTGAAGAAAATGAGGACTCCGGCAGCAGGATGGAGCCCTCCTTCAGCCAGTAATCCGCTCCTTAAGCCAATACAGCCATGGTTTAAAGAGGCCGCACCCAATCCGCCAGGGTGTAATGAGATGCAGCGCCATCCGGGAGAAGAGCGGCTCTGTGGATAAAAACCCTGATGCCCGGCTGTTGCTCTACGCTGCGCTATCCTGGAGAGCCTCTGCTTAAGGAGCGTCTTTCCTGCTCCAGGCTTTTATTTTACACATTTTTTTCTCAGATTAAGGCATGGCGAGAAATTAACCAGTATAATAGAATAGATAAATATCATAAATAATCAAACACGATTGTGAGGACTGAGCAGTGAAAACTGATCTGACCATATTGGTGGAAAACACCACCTCCCACCAGGCCTTGATCGGGGAGTGGGGCTTTGCCGCACTGCTTAACATTGACGACCACAAGCTGTTGTTTGATACCGGTCAAGGCGATGCCCTGTTCATCAACAGCCTGCAGCTCGGGATCCCGCTGGAGGAGACGGAGGAAATAGTTATCAGTCATGGTCACTTTGATCACTGCGGGGCTTTGCTCAAATTGCTGAAACAGATCGGACCGCGTCCGGTAACCGCACATCCCCGGATATTTGTCAAACGCTACGCTGTAGCACCCAGTGGGCGCAGGATCGAGGTCGGTTGTCCCTTTAGCGAAGCTGAAGCGGTTGAAGCCGGGGCTCGGTTTCGTTACAGCGACAAACCCCTGGAGATTTACCCCGGGGTCTATATTACCGGCACCATCCCCCGCAGGACTGCTTATGAAGATGCAGGGGGGCGTTTTGTACTGCAATCAGGCGAGGACCTGATAGAGGACTATATTGAGGATGATATGGCTTTGGTCATTGACCATCCTCAGGGTTTGATTATTTTGAGCGGTTGTGCCCATGCGGGGACGGTCAACACTTTGGAATATGCCCGGGAGATCACCGGGAAAAGACATATACAGGCTTATATCGGCGGCACTCACCTGATGAATGCCTCATCCGAGCGCATGGAAGCAACACTCTCGGCTTTGTTGGATGAGCTGCCGGATCGCATCATGATCGGCCATTGCACCGGGTTTTATCCGGCTGCTCAGCTATACCAGGCTCTGGGGCATCGGGTGGTGAAGATCGATGCCGGCAGTCATTTTACCTTTATATAGAATGGTATCACTGGAGGGAAGTAATTGAACGTCAAACAATACCGCTTAAAAGCGAAGCAGCTCAGAAAAGAGTGCAGCCCTTCGCTGTTCCGCTTTAAAAGCACTGCGGAGCTGCAGCCCTTGCGGGGCATCATCGGCCAGGACCGGGCGGTGGAGGCTTTATCCCTGGGCCTGGATATGGACAATCAGGGCTATAACATATATCTGGCCGGGCCTTTTGGCACCGGCAAAAGCAGCCTGGCCCGGGAGATGCTGGAGGAACGGGCTTCTGCCCGGCCGGCTCCTCCGGATTGGTGCTATGTCTACAATTTCCGCGAAGCTGACGCTCCGGTAGCCCTCAGGCTGCCTCCGGGGCAGGGCAAGGTGTTCAAACAGGATATCAGCTCCAGCATTGACAGCATTATCAAAAACATAGTCAAGGCCTTTGAGAGCGAGGAATATGAAAACAAGAAGAACAGCATTCTCAATGCTTTCCTGGAAGAGACCAACAAAATGTACCTGGAACTGGATGAGGAGGCCAGGCGGCATGGTTTTACCATCTCGCGCACGCAAACCGGCATAAACACCACCCCCATCAAGGAGGATGGTGAGGCTCTCACCCAGGAAGAATACATGGCCATGAGCGAGGAGCAGCGCATGGAGATCATGCGCACCGGGGCCATGATACAGGAAAAGATCAACGAGGCCATCCGCAAATACAAAGAAGCCGAGAAAGTCATCCGTGAGAAGATCAAAAACCTGGAGCACGAAACCACTCGCACGGTGTCCTCGCCCTGGTTTGAACAGCTTATGGCCAAATACCAGGACAATGAGGCCATTATCACCTATCTGCAGGATATGCAGAAAGACCTGATAGAGAATGCGGAAGGCTTTTTGAAAACCGAGGAGAGCGGCCCCATGATGTTTTTCCGCCATATGGACCGGCGCGCCTCCTTGCGCAAATACCAGGTCAATCTCCTGGTGGACAACGGCGCTTTGGACCATGCCCCGGTAATCTTCGAATCCAATCCCACTTACGCCAACCTTTTCGGGCAAATCGAGTATGAAGGCGAATTCGGCATACTGGCCACCGATTTTTCCAAGATTAAACCCGGGGCCATACACAAGGCCAATGGCGGCTACCTGGTCCTGCACGTCAATGATGTCTTAAAGAATTTCTATGTATGGGATTCCCTGAAAAAAGTGCTGAAAAATTGCGAGATCAAGGTGGAAAACATCGGCCGGGTCCTGGGCATAACCAATACCGAAACCCTGCAGCCGCAGCCCATCCCGGTTGACATAAAAGTGGTGTTGATCGGTGATGCCTGGTATTATCATGCTCTGTATGCCTTTGACGAGGAATTCCGCAAATTGTTTAAAATCCGGGCGGATTTCGATGTGGAAATGGTTAAAAGCCGGGCTCACATCAAGCAATATGCACAGCTCATCGCCGGGGTATGCCAGCGCGAAAACCTGTTGCACTTTACCCCTGATGCGGTGGCCAGCGTAGTGGATTACAGCACCCGCATGGCTGAGGATCAGGAAAAGATGACCACACATTTCAACAAGCTGGTGGAAGTGGTCTATGAGGCCAATCACTGGGCCAGACAGGATAAAGCCGAGCTGGTCACCGCCGCGCATGTGAACAAGGCCATCCAAAGCAAACTGCAGCGCTCGGCTATGGTGGAAGAGCACCTGCAGGAATTGATTAAACGCGACATTTTGATCATAAATGTGGATGAGTACCGGGTAGGTGAGATCAACGGCCTGGCGGTCTATCAGGTGGGTGAGTATTATTTCGGCAAGCCGGTGCGCATTACCGCCAAAACCTTCATGGGGGAAAAAGGCCTGGTCAATATTGAGCGCGAGATCCGCATGAGCGGCAGTATTCATAGCAAAGGGGTCTTGACCTTGAACGGCTACATGGGAGCGCAGTACGCACAGGACAAACCGCTGGCCTTATCCGCCAGTTTGACCTTTGAGCAAAGCTATCAGGGGGTCGAAGGGGACAGCGCTTCCAGTGCGGAGCTGTACGCCCTGCTGTCCAGCCTGGCCAATGTGCCCATATACCAGGGTATTGCGGTAACCGGTTCAGTGAATCAAAATGGCGAGGTTCAGCCAGTCGGCGGGGTCAACCAAAAGATCGAAGGGTTTTTCAAAACCTGCAAAGATAAAGGCTTGAACGGCAAACAGGGGGTTATCATACCCAAGCAGAACATCTCTCAATTGATGCTCGATACGGAAGTGGTGGAAGCAGTACGACAGAAGAAGTTCAATATCTGGGCAGTGGATCACATCGACCAGGGGCTGGAGATACTCACTGGTATGCCTGCCGGAGAGCGGGACGAAAAGGGCAATTTTACACCGGGTACGGTGCATTACCTGGTTAACCAGAAGCTGCAGAAATGGACGGAAATGCGCCGGCGCGACTTGAACGGGTCCGGGGCTTATGCCATGAAAAGGCCCCGACGAGTAAGGAGGCGGTCCAGATGAGGCGATGCCGCCTGGCACTGCTTATGCTTGCGATGCTGTTCATCCTCTTCACCAGTGGGTGCCAGAACATTCAGGACCTGGTGAAACGGGATTTTTCCAGCCAGCCGAGTCTCATCAAGGTTCGTATCCACTTTGACCGGGGAGATATGGTGGAAGGGTATGTTTATGAACTGGGTCTGGAAAGGAGCGGCAAGCTCTACGCGGGAGGCTCATCCATCTCCTACATTTACGATGCACAGGGCAATGTGGTGGGGAGCTTCAACTATCAGCGCGTAACCTACATGGAGATAATCCCCCCTGAAGATGATAACACAGCTCAATAATCTCGCAGCAATCATCGATATTTAGCCGCAGGAAAGGTATGCGGGCTCATCGGTTGGAAAGGGGCAATGAGAGAATGGGGTTGCTTGAAGGCTGCTTGCGCAAGCTCAGTGTACGGGTTCGCCTGGTCCTGGTCTTTACCCTGGTCCTGGCTGCAGTAAGCGGCATACTGGTTTATTATGCCACTGAGATGATGTCAGCCAAGCTGCTGCTGGCAGCACAGCAGAAGCTGCAATCGGACCTGGCTATGGGGCGCCAGATCCTGGAGGCGAGATATCCCGGGGATTGGCAGATTATAAACGGCAGATTATATAAAGGACCGGTATTGATGGAAGGCAATTCCGGGGTGGTCGATCAGATCGGCGACCTGACAGGGAACACCTGCACCATCTTCCGCGGGGATACCGGGGTAGCGACCAGTGTGGTGCAGGACGGCCAGAGAGTTATTGATACCAGGCTATCAGAAGAAATTGCTCAAGTGCTCCTGGTTGAGGGACAGGCATATACAGGAAAGGCTGAAGTGGCCGGGGTGTGGAGCCAGGCGGCTTTTGAGCCCATCAAAGATGCCCGCGGGATCACTATCGGCATCTGGTGTGTGGGAACCCCGCTCGCATCGCATGAAGAGGCTATTTATAACTACCGCCTGACCATGATCAGCTACGCTGCCATAGGGGTTTTGGTGGGCTTTTTAATTGCCCTGCTGCTGTCCTGCTCGGTTTGTGCACCATTGCGGCGCATCAGCCAGGTGGTGGAGAAGGCCGGTCAGGGCGATTTGAGCCAGCGCATTCCCGACCGTGCCAAAGATGAACCGGGCAAGCTGGCATCTATGCTCAATGCTTTGCTGGAGAAAATAACCGGGCTGACCGTCAAGAACAGCCAGGGGCTGGCCAGTATCAGCAAATCCAGCACTCAGCTGGGGCAGCTCGCTGAAAGCAGCAATGCCTTGATAAGCAATCTCAACACCCAGGCTGAAGCCCTGCTGCGTTCAGCCACAGAGCAGGCCCAAATATCCCATCATTCCCGCACCGCCATTGGAGAAATGGCAGCAGGCTATCAACAGCTGGCTGCCGGCCTGCAGGAAACAGCCCGGGCTGTAGCGGCTGTCAGCACAAAGGCTGAAGAGGGAGAAGGGCAGGTCGAACTGGCGGTCAAACAGACCGCAATCATCAGCAGCAGCACCGATTATACCGCTTCTGTTGTCGCGGCCTTAGGTGAAAAAGCTTCGCAAATCGGGCCAATTTTGGACATGATGAACGACCTCGCCAGCCAGGGCAATCTGTTGGCCTTAAATGCCGCCATTGAAGCGGCCCGCGCCGGGGAGATGGGACGTGGTTTTGCCGTGGTGGCTGATCAAGTGCGCGCGCTGGCTGAACAATCAGCTGAAGCCGCCCAGCGCATCGCTGAGCTGAAAAACGAACTGCACAACGAAGTGGATCAAGCAGCCAGGGCGGTGCAGGAAGGCAGCACAGAGGCCGTTAGAAGCACTGCCATCATTTCCCGTGCCGGGGATGCCTTCCACCATGTCAGCGCGGCCATCAAGCAGGTCAAAGCCCAGCTTGAAGAGCTCTCCCGGGCCAGCCGGCAGATGGCGGCCGGCCTGGATACAGCCATGCAATCGGCTGACAACAACCAAGCAGCAGCCCAGCACAACGCCCAGATGGTGGAGGCGATGTCTGAAATAGCCGGCCGGCAAATGGAAGAGATCGGTAAGTTCAAGCAGGCGCTCAATGCCCTCAACCGGGCGGTCGCCGACTTGCAGCAGGCTTCAGCCCATTTCAAGCTGTAAGCAGGCGCAAAAAGCGTTTAAAAAGACTGGCAAAGGGCTCTCCTACAAGCGGGAAAGCCTTTTGTTGCGATTAAGAGGGGAATAATGCATTCTCGATTGCTGATCAAGCCCGCTCGTTTCAATGGACAGCCAGGTTTTGCATTAAAGGTGCTGGATCCGCAGATCACCGTGCAGCAGTTCCTGGATGAGCTCAACCATTCCTACCTGCATGACAACTGGCCCCGGTTGTGGCCGGTAAACCGGGCTGATTGCGAAGGCTGCGACTTATGCTGCCGGGAACCGTTGCCGGTCACCTCCATCGATGTTATGCAGATCGGTAAAGCCCTGGGTATCCCTCAACTGGAGGTATTCCGCTATCTGTGGGTGGAAGTGCAGGGAGCGGTGGTGGATATCACCCTGCGGCGCCGGGGGCAAAAGTGCATTTTCCTCAATTCCCGGGGCAAATGCTCGATTTACGCACGGCGGCCCTTTGCCTGCCAGACCTATTTGTGCTGCCAGACCAGCCCGGAATTCGAGCAGCTGCGCAGCGAGATCGTCAATAAAGGCATGGACGAGCTGGTGCGCTGCAGCCTGGCGGCTTTCAATCAGGCGGGCAGGCCCTTGCCCGTAAACCGCAGCTTTAATGCGCGCATCGACCCCCGCGACTGGCGAAAGGGCCATTTTACTGGAAAAAACAGTTACCAGCAGTTAAAACTGGGCAAGCTGCTTTCTTTCGATTTATGGCGTAAGATGCTACTATTAAAGTAATAGGGGTGAAGGAGGGCTTACCATGGAAACCATTTCCGCTCGTTGCCTGCTATGCAGCAAAACCTACAGCGTGGACGAATCCCATAAGGATTACAAAAAACTCGTGGCTCAGGAAAAACCAGTAGCCACCTTCATTTGCGACCTGTGCAACTTCAGGGTTAAGCACGAGTCAGAGGAAAAGAACAAACCCAAAAAGCCCATGTAAGCGAGAGAAGTGATGGAGAAGATCTTTATTCCGGTTGACCGTGGAGATTATATAGCGACACTGGTCTTTGTCCCTGAATCCAAATCCCGCCTTGCTGTGGTGATTTGCCACGGTTTTCGCGGCACCAAGGAAAACAGCGGGAAAATCTATGCTTTTGCTGATAAATTGACCCGGCGGGGATTCATGGTGGCAGCTTTCGATTTCCGGGGCAGCGGTGAAAGCAGCGGGGCATTCGGCGATATGACGCTCACGCAACAAGTCGCCGATTTAAAGCAGGTCTGTGCCTATATAGGCACACGCTACCAAATTCCTCAGATCCTGCTGGGAAGGAGTTTTGGAGGCAGTACTGTGATCGCAGCGGCACCATATTTGCCGGAAACCCGGGGTTATATCCTGTGGTCGGCACCTTTCAATCTGCCGCTGGTCTTTGCCGGGTTGCTGGGTGATGATTACCAGCGACTAATGCATGGCAACAGTGTCGTATTAAGCGATGAAGGCGGCCAATTTGAGTTAAAGCCCAGCCTGCTGCTTGACTTCAAAGCCCATGACATGGTGATGAACCTGATGGCCATGCGGAACAAACCGGTTTTAGTGGTGCACGGCAAGGAAGATGAAGCTGTGGCAGTGCAAAACGCCTGCGATATATTAGCCCATCTGCCTGGAGCGACACTGCACCTGGTGCCCGGGGCAGACCATCGTTTTACCGACATGGTGGAGCATCGCGAAGCCATAACCATTGATTGGATTGACCGGCATTTCGTTGAGGGCTGATCACTATAACACTTGGCTATTAAGGGGTGAAACTATAATTGAGCTAGCAGGAGGCCTTGTGGAGGTTTGTATGCGGTGGCCTTTTGGTACTGGTGGTAAGTTGGATAAGGAAAGGTAAAAACCCTCAACTGGCCGGACTGGTGGTTTTATTCCCCGTAATTACTGTAGTGGGATATTATTTCCTGTCACAAAGCATTTCCCCAATCGCCATGCAACGCACTATAGTTTTGAGCATTTTGGCATTGCCTGCGGTAGCCGCCTTTTTAATCACTTGCTATTATCTCGTAGGAAGAATGGCAATCGGCTGGACACTGTTATGCGGCATCTCTGCCTGGCTTGTCATCTGCCTTATCATCATACAGATTTACCAGCACATCTTATGAGTCATTTGCTCGGGACTATTAATGGGTCTTAAGTCATTCATGTCTCTATTGCGGTCTTTCATGCCCGGATAGCAGCTATTCATGCCAAACCCCTTCACCCAACCGGTCAGGCTGTTTATAATCAAATAAAGTTGCCACTTACAAGTTGCTACCGCTTTCGACAGGGAATATTTCTCTGTCCTTTCTTTTTGTGACCAAACTGATGGCCTGACAGCTGGGAATTGCCCACCGTCCCCATCTGTCAGGCTTAGATGCGTTGGTAAACACCCGGGCTTACCTCCTTAATAAGGCCGTGGCGAAGTGAATAAGTGATGTGGGTTTTCATGATCATGCATTCCCAGTACATCTGTTTCTCAATTCGGGGTTCGGTATAGAACATATGATAATTGGCCAGCTGCTCAACGGTATGCGGAATCTTGAGCAGTTCCAGGATGCGTTCCTGGCGTTTTAGTACCACTTCCAGGAATGTGTCCAACTGCCTGTTCAGGTCATAGTCCTGCACCCGGCGGTGTGAAGGTACAATGATTCTGGGATTGATCTCTTTAAGGCGCTTGATCGAGCAGATCAGCTGGTCAATATCAGAGGTCCTATCCCCCATCCAGGGACCGGTTTTTACCAGATCCAGATCGCTGCTGAACAAAACCCCTTCCGCTTCGATATAAAAACCGTAGTGTCCGGCAGTGTGGCCGGGCAAGTGCAAAATGGTCACTTTTAAAGCACCACTGTCCAAGACCTGCAGATCTGAGAAGGTCCCCGCCAGGGCAATGGGCTTAAAGTGTGGCGCAAAGGGAACATCACCGGGAGGATGGTTATCGATGAGGCTTATGGCTCTGGCTATCTGTATCATCTCATCCCAATTCTTATAACCATTGGACTCAATCCAGTTCTTTTCCGAGGCATAGCAGGCCTCTTCCTGCCATCCCGCCATGATATCTGCATGGGGGAACAAATAGGTGCTGTGTATATGGTCATAATGGGAATGGGAAAGCAGCACTGTACTGACCCGTGGCGGAATCACCTCTGTAAGCGCATTCTTCCCTGCACCGGCGTCGATCACAATGGGAGCCTCTCCCCCCACGTACAGGCAGTTTCCGTAGGGAAAGCGGGGTTGGGCGGGAGGATAAACCACCCAGATGTCTTTGCTAATCTTCTGCAGCAAGATTGTTCACCACTCATTGGAAACTGACTATAGAATGTAATTTTACCATAAACTGGCCCATATGGTATCAGGCAAGCAGTAACCCTACAGCTGGCCCGGGTTTGCGATTGTATTCCAAATCATAGTTATAATAACAAATACCAGCTCAAGAGGGTCAAGGCTATATATAATAAATGTGGCCTGTGGCCAAAAGAAACGAGGCCAACCCCAGCGGGGCAGCCTCGGTGAATTTACTTTGAGGCTTCGATGGCATCGAAAACGGCTTGTTCATTACAGCATATAGGTAAGCGGCTGCAATTGATTTAATAGTTTTCGCACCATTCCTCGTAATAAGACTGAGGATGGGCGCAGGCCGGACATTCATGGGGAGCTTCCGCCCCTTCATAAACATAACCGCAGTTGCGGCATTTCCACTTGATGGCCGTGGGGCGCTTAAACACCCGTTCCTGCTTGATGTTCTCCAACAGTTTCAAATAGCGCCTCTCGTGATATTTCTCAACTTCGGCAATGGCTTTGAAAATGTTGGCGATTTCCTCAAAGCCCTCTTCACGGGCAATGCGTTCGAATTCAGGGTACATCTCACTGTGCTCATAAAGCTCGCCTTGGGCTGCATCCAGCAGGTTTTCCGCTGTCTTGGGAATGGAACCGCCCATCAATATTTTAAAGAAGCGTTTGGCATGCTCTTTTTCATTGAGAGCGGATTCGGCAAAGTATTCGGCAATCTGTTCGTAGCCGTCTTTTTTGGCCTGACTGGCATAATAGTCGTACTTGTTGCGCGCCTGGGATTCTCCCGCAAAAGCAGCCCACAGATTCTGCTCGGTTTTGGAACCTTTCAATTCCATAAACAAGCCTCCTTCACATTTATTTCGATAATTGAGACTATACATAGAATAACAGATTTACAGCCGAAAAACGAACAACCAATTATAGCAAACGCCAGCTGAAGGGTCAAAAAGTAGGAATTAAGCCTACTTACGGCGAAAAGTTACTATATGGAAATTCCTCAGCGCGAATGCTAATAAAAGGTTCTGAAAGGAATGATTGATCTGCAGAAAAGAAGCTGTATGGTCAGAAGCATTGAAGAAACCCCGGTGTGCAGGCTTGCACACCCCCTGTCAGCTCAAGGGGCGGAAAGCATTCAGGATTTCATAATGATAAGCCCGGATTTGTGCCATGTCGCTTATATCGCCCAGACGCAGCAGACGCAGATGGTGGTTCTGGACGGACACCCCCAGCAGGAATTCGATGAGGTTATCAAAGGCAGTCTGGTGTTCAGCCCCGACAGCCTGCACCTGGCTTATGTAGGCAGCAAAAACGGGCAGCAGATGGTGGTGGTCGATGGCAAAGCCAAAAAGGGCTATGAAGGCATACTGGCCGGCAGCCTGGTTTTTTCCGCCGACAGCAGGAGACTGGGCTATTCGGTGCAGAGCGAAGGGCAACAGATGGTTGTTATAGATGGGCGCAGGCGCCGCAAATATCAGGGCATTCTGGCGGGCAGCCTGCAGTTTTCTCCGGACGGGCAGCATTACGCCTATTCAGCCTGCAAGGACGGTTCATGGTTGGTGGTTGAGGACGGCCGGGAACATCAAACTTATCAGGGCATTTCGGTGGGAACCCTGACCTTCAGCCCGGACAGCCGACGACTGGCTTATGCGGCCAAAAAAGACTACCGCTGGATAGTGGTTTGTGACGGTCAGGAAGGCGAGCCTTATAGCGCGGTGGGGGGCGGTTCATTGACCTTCAGCCCGGACAGCCGCCACCTGGCCTATGCAGTGCTGGTAGGCAGCCCTCCAGCAATGATAGATGGCAAATATGCCACTTCCAAATACAGCAAGCAAATGGTGGTGGCCGATGGCATTGAAGGCGAGCCGTATGATGCCGTGGGTGGAGACAGCCTGATATACAGCCCCGATAGCAGCATATTGGCCTATGCCGCCATGAAAGATCAGAAAGTGCTGGTGGTGAGAAATGGCGAAGAAGGCCCTGGTTTTGACGGTGTGGGCCGGGCTACCCTGGTATTCAGCCCGCAGGGCAATCGTTTGGCCTACATAGTTCGTGAAAAGCAGCGCTGGTGTGCAATCATTGATGAAACCCGGACCAAGTTTTACGACACCTTTCTCGAAGGAGGGGTGGTTTTCAGCCCGGATGGTAAGCACTGGGCCTGCGCGGTGCAAAATGAGGGGCGGGCTTTCGTGGTCAGGGACGGCGTGGAGTGCAACCGCTACGATGCGGTGGTCGGTGACAGCCTGGCTTTTAGCCCCGACTCCCGGCACCTGGTGTATACTGCGCAAAGCGGCGAGCAGCAGTTTGTGGTTTTTGACGAGGATGAAGGCCAGGATTATAACCTGCTGTATACCACACAGGGCCGGGGAATCGTGTTTTTATCCAATGAGCGCATCAAATATCTCACCATAACGCCTGACGGGGAGTTTCGCCTGGTTCAAGAAGAGGTGATGGTTTATTAAGGAGCTGAAATACTTGTTGTAAAAATAGCCCATCCTGGAATATAATGGTACTAAGAGGGGAGGGATAAGCGATGGCCGAAAATGTGCGGATTGTGCTTAAACCCGAAATGAGTGCCAATTATGAAGGAGAGCTTAAAGACGGAAAACCAAACGGTCAGGGGATTGCCTACTATCGTAACGGGGGCAGATATGAAGGCGAGTGGAGAGACGGCCTGCGCCATGGCTATGGCAAAGAGTATTATCCCAACGGAAACCTGCGCTATGATGGGGAGTGGGCCAATGGTGTCAGACATGGCAGGGGCAAGGCGTATACCGATGATGGGTACATGATCTATGAGGGAGAATGGAAACACAGCAAACCTATCAATTACAAATACAGCTGGATCATGCCTTAGTATTGAGCATTTTACCGGGGACGGGGCGAAGCACCTTGCAGTGTTGATCGCGCCGTTCCTTTGCTTTGGGCCGGGGCCATCAGGCACGACAGTAGCAAGGCTTGTTGATGCCAGTGGTTTTGCGAGCTTCATGCCTGGTTTACTGACTTTAATCAAATGCACAACCTTATGTGAATGACAGCGGATAAAAACAAAGCGCAGTCTGCATCATATCATTGAAGCCAAACCGGGCGGCCGGCACTGGCAATCACTGCCTGATTATTTGATAATATGATTAGTTGGGGCCAATGCGAAAAAGGGTGCTCCCGGGCAATTGCCCTCAAAAGTGTTTTAAGCCAATTATCATACCCAAAATAGCCGGGCAAAAACGGTTATTAACGAAAGGAGAAATGCTGGTGGACAATCTGGAAAAGGTAATGCAGGTTTTTGAGAAGGCCAATCAGCCCCTGAATTCCAAAGCGGTGCAGGAGGCCACTGGGCTGGATAAAAAGGAAGTGGATAAGCTCATCAAGAAATTGAAAGACGCCGGCAAACTGGAGTCCCCCAAGCGCTGTTTCTATCAGCCCAAAGCCTAGCCCCGGATTTTGACGTTAGGGACGGTCACCTGGCGAGATTTGAAAGAGCGTCACAGCTCTTCACCGCTCAGCATCCCACTGCCGGTAAATGCGCAAAATACTGCGCCAGCCCGGGGCTGGCGCAGTTTGCGGCAGGTACAGCAGATTGATGGGGTTGGGGAGCAGTGCCGGCTAGGCGTTGCTGCCAGACCGGGCCGGATTTCTCGGGCAGCCTTTGCGTCCGGGGTTTTTCATCTTACAGCCTGTTTTCTGGACCGGGCAGATTTGCTCAGCCTGCTCCTGAGTCAGGGTGCCGTTGTCGATCAGTCCCTGTAAAGGATGCTGTTTTTCAGCGCTTTTAGACCGCAAATAGTTCATGCGTTCCTCTGCACTGAGCTCTTTGATTTTCTCCAATTCAGCCCTCTGCGCTTGCCAATGGGTCTGTAAAGCAGCCCAGGCAGCATCAGCCTGACTCTGGCTTATAGTTCCTCGCTTGACCAGTTCCGCCAAACGAGCCTGAAAAGCCGCTTCCCGGCTGTGCTGCTTTTGCTCCCTCAATGCCTCTTTTATAGCCTGGGCTTGTTCCTGAGTGATTATCTTATCGTCCACCGCTTGGTCGAGAAATCCCTTTCTAAGCGGTGCTTCTTTGCGCAGGGCCTGTCTTTGCTCTGGGGTCAGATTTTTCATCTGTTCCCGCTGGGCCTTGCGCTGCTCCAGCTGTGTCTTAAAATATGATACTAATTTGTCAGCCTGTTCCTGAGTAAGGGCCTTTTCAGCCACCAGTTTGTCCAGGACGCTTTGCAGTGCTGCCGCCCTCTCACCTGGCTCGGCCACATTCGGGCAGGCCGCAACCGAATCGGGCTTAGCACCTGTAGCATCCCCGGCCACAGCCAGACCTGCTGAGACCAGCAGGAAAACGCTGATCAAAGCAGCTGCCAGTATTCGGTTGAAGCGATGTTTTTCTTGCATATCACCTTTCCTTTCCTTGTAATTTGATTATTTTTAAAATAATCACTTGTAGTATAGCCAGCCTCAGTGAACAAAAGGTGAACGTCAGGTGAAAACTATTTGTCAGCTCTGATATTTTCTGGGCTGCAGCGGTTTTGAATTTCCCGCCCAAATGGGCTATAAATAGAAAGAAGCCTGTTCACCGAATGTTCACAAGCCAATACTATAATGATGGTCAACGCATGTGGGCCGCTTTGTAACTTTGTAACAATAAAGCAACTGAAGGAATAATTGTCATGAAAAAGATTTTAATTGCTGATGATGAAACCCGCATTCGCCGCCTGGTAGCCGACTTCCTGCGCCAACAGGGCTTTGTCCCCCTGGAGGCGGGAGACGGCCGGGAAGCCCTGGATTTAATCGAACAGCATAATGACCTGGCTCTGGCCATTTTGGATGTGATGATGCCGGAATACGACGGGTGGACGGTATGCCGCGAGATTCGCAAAAAATCGCAGTTGCCGGTGATCATGCTCACCGCCCGCAGCCAGGAAAGCGATGAATTGTTCGGTTTTGAGCTGGGCGCCGATGAATACATAACCAAGCCCTTCAGCCCCCAGGTCCTGGTGGCTAGGGTGCAGGCGTTGTTAAGGCGCAGCGGGCAGCTGGCGCGCGACATCCACTCCCTTAAAGGCCTGGAGATCGATGAGATGGCCCGCCTGGTGCGGGTGGACGGGGAGCCCATTCATTTAAGCCCCAAGGAATACGAGCTCCTGGTCTACCTGGCCAACAACCGGGGTATTGCTTTAAGCCGGGACCAGATACTCAATGCGGTGTGGGACTACAACTTTTTCGGTGATGTGCGCACGGTTGATACTCACATCAAGAAGCTGCGGCTCAAATTGGGCCAAAAAGGCCACTATATCCAGACCGTACGCGGTTTGGGATACCGCTTCGAGGTGCAGGCATGAAAACCTCCATCCGCGCCAAGCTATTCATCGGGCTGACCGTGGTCATCCTTTTCTTCGTGGCCTTTTCCATATTCTTGAACAACAATTATCTGGAAAGCTACTACCTGCACCAGAAAATGGACCTTCTGGACTCCACTGCAAAACTCATCGATGAGCAGTACAGCGGGGCCCCTGAGGATATACTGCTGGCTTTGGAAGGGGCGGAGAGCACGGTTAGCGTCAATGTGCTCATACTGGACAGCCGCCTGCAGGTCAAATACCTCTCCCTGCCCCGGCGCAATCCCGCCCTGCGCAGCGATCCCAGCCTGGATACCATAATAGAGCGCTACGATGAGCTGGTCAGGTACGGGAGCTTCAATCTAATCACCCGTGACCTGCGCTTGAATGCCGATTTTCTGAACCTGGTCTATCTTTTAAACAACCGCGATATCCTGATCTTAAGCACCCCCCTGGCGGCCATTCAAGCCAATGCAGCCGTAGCCAACCGCTTTTTTCTTTACACCGGGCTGGCAACGCTGGTACTGGGCAGCCTGGCGGCTTTTCTCTTTGCCCGGCGCTTTACCCGGCCTATATTGGAAATGAACCGCATCGCCCAGAACATGAGCAAGCTCGATTTCAGCCAAAAGGTGGAGGTAAAAAGCCAGGATGAGCTGGGGGAACTGGGCCAGAGCCTCAATTCCCTGTCAGAACAGCTCAGCCGTTCCATAGCAGAACTGCAGGCGGCCAATGCCCTCCTGCAGGAAGAGGTGGAACGCGAGCGGAAGATAGATGAGATGCGCAAGGAATTCATCTCCAGCGTTTCGCATGAATTGAAAACCCCCCTGTCGCTTGTTCAGGGCTATGCCGAAGGGCTCCGGCTGAATGTGGCCGAAGACGAAGCCAGCAAGAATTTTTATTGTGAAGTGATCATGGATGAGGCCGTCAAAATGGATAAACTGGTGCGGGAACTCTTAGAACTGTCGCAGATGGAAGCAGGCGGCTTCAAGCTGGAAAAAGAAGTGTTCAACTTAGCCGAGCTTCTGGAACTGGTCCTGGCCAAATACGAACCGCGCCTGGCGGAAATGGGGATCAAGCCCCAGCTGGAATATGCGCCTTTTATTGAGGTTTATGCCGACATGACACGCACTGAGCAGGTTTTGGTCAACTATCTCAACAATGCCTTGAACCACATCGATGAGAATAAACAACTGCGGATTGGAGTTGTATCCACAGGGGATAAATACCGGCTCACAGTTTTCAACTCCGGTGCGCATATCCCCAAAGAGGCCCTGCCCAAGCTGTTCACCAGCTTCTATAAAGTGGATAAAGCCCGTACCCGCTCCTATGGCGGAACCGGTTTGGGCCTGGCCGTGGTCAGGGCCATTCAGGAACTGGACCGCAACCGCTACGGGGTGGAAAACCAGCCTGGCGGAGTGCAGTTCTGGTTTGAGCTTGATCCAGCCTGACATGACGGGCTTCGCATATAATTTTATACTACAATGAAACAATCCCATATCCTGCCACGACTGCCATTCACTGCCCACAATGCTCTTAATCAGTATATAATTATAGATAATGTGGGCTGAAGGAGTAGCCTGGCTATTCCCTTCACCAGCCTAACTACTCAGCAAGGGTGGCGATAATTTGGCGGTTAAAACCCGAACCACGGCTATGACCAAAAAATCCCTGCAAGTGCGGGAATTCATCAGGAAACATCCTGGCTCCACCCCGCAACAGGTCATGGCAGCTGTGAAAATCAATTCCGAGGCCAGTCTTTATCGTATTTTGCTGGGGCTGTCCGACGACAGCGAGATCTGCCAGAATGGTGTCTTTCCCCTGATCAAGAACGGGCAAAATCTCACCATCGACGATATTGAGGATTTCCTGGAGAATGGCGGCGTTGCCCCAGGCAGGCCGCCGCTGGCAGAAAGACTGCTCTACCTTTATCACTTCCTGGAACAGGCCAGCCGCGACGGGGGTATACGTTTTGAAGCCCTTTATCAGCAGTACCGTGAACTTCTTGAGCAATACTCCCCGAAGCTGCCCAAAGAAGATTCTATCAAACGCTCTCTGCAGAGGGATTTGAACCGTCTGGAGACATTTGGCATCGCCATTGACCGTCCTTCGAGCGGCAGCGCAAACAAGACCTACCGCCTGCGCCAGGAATACCTGCCCAAATTGAGCCGGGAGAGTGCGGCGGTGCTGTACGTGTCAACCCTGCTGCACCGCAATACGCTGCTGGACGATGCGGTCAGATCGGTCCGGTTCAACATGGAAAGCGGCTTCTTTAGGGACAGGCCGGAAAGAGCCAGGTTGCTGAAAGAACGCCTTTACGTGCTGGGCGATACCCTCAGCAGTCCCGAGCAATTCGGTCAGCTTCTGGGCCAGCTGATCATGGCGGTGAGCGAATCCTATCGGGTAAAAGTAGAATATGTCAATAATTCCGGCAAAACCTCTTCCCGCATCCTGGAACCCCTGGGGCTGGTGTGCAAGCGCAATGTGTGGTACGTAATCGCCCGGCAGGGCAGTAAAGCGGATATTAAAACCTTCAGGGTGGATCAGATCCAGCATCTGGTCAGCAAGGAGGGAGACAAATTCAATTACCCTGAGGATTTTTCCCTGCAGAAACATATCGGAGCCAGTTGGGGCGTGTTCTGCAATGACACGGTGCAGCGAGTACGCCTGCGCTTCTCCCCGGAAGTGGCCGCTCGGGTCAAGAAACTCCGCTACCATCCCACCCAGCAAATTGTGGAGGAAACCGCAGACGGCGCTGTTATCGTGCAGTTCGATGTCTGTGGTCTGGTGGAGATGCAGAGCTGGATCATGCAATGGGGCAAGCAGGTGGAGGTTTTGCAACCGGCCTTTTTGCGCAAACGCATCCTGGCCCAGGCCCTCAGCGTAGCCCAACTGTACAGCAAGCAAACCCTGCCTTGAGGAATCGCCACCTCATTGTGGGTGATACTATTTATATATGATTTATTGTCCGGACAGGGTTTAAGCGGGAAAGACACTGGATGTTTCCCCGGGGTATAGCGGGGTATAGAAGAGGTAATCGTTCTACATACTAGAATGGTGACACCTACTTGTCAGTATTAAGGTGTATCATGGCATAGAGCATATATCAGCAGGCAGTAAATCGCGATACGGTAGCCGTACCGCCGCTTAAAAAGGAGGCTCTCCTATTGGAAGACCAGAATTATGATTTTTATCAATCCATCCGCAATAAGATCAATTCCTGGATGCAGACCGAAGAGGGCAGGAACAACCCCTGGGCTGACTATATCCTGGCGGTTCCGGACATATTCCATCTGCTGGTCAAACTGACCCTGGATCCGGCGGTTCCGGACAATCACAAAGCCAAACTGGGACTGGGTCTGGCCTATTTTATCAGCCCTATCGATCTTCTGCCCGAATCCCTTTTAGGTCCCCTGGGGCTGGTCGACGACCTGGTGGTGGCAGCCTATATCCTCAATACCATGATCAACGAGACTGACCCGGAGCTGGTCAGGAAACACTGGGCCGGGGACCAGGACGTTCTCCGCCTGGTGCAGCAAATCATCGATTCCGCCGATGAGATGATCGGCAGCAGAATCATCGACAAAATAAAAGCCATGTTCCCAAAATAGAGCTTTTTAGAACTGAGAGGGGAGAGGGTATGAGCGCTCTGTTGGGAGAGCTGGCAGCTGCGGTTAAGAAGTACCCCTGGCAGGAAAAGCTCTTGCTGGTGCCGTCTTTAGGCGATGGCCATCAGCTCTTAGAGGCCCTGGCCCGTGAGGGTACAGCCTGGGTCAACCTCAGGCCAATTAAACCGCTGGAACTGGCGGTGGACATAGCCAGGGACAGGCTGAGGTCACAGGGGTTAAGCCTGGCAGGCGAGGAGCAGCTCTTGAGTGTGCTGGAGCAGGTGCTGGCTGTATTGCAGGAACAGCAGCAGCTGAGTTATTTCAAACCCCTGCAGGACAAAGGTATTTTAGGCCGGGTGATGTTAAATAGCCTCATCGACCTGCGTATGGCCGGTGTGGAACCCGACCGCATCGACCCACTGCATTGCGTGGACAGCAACAAAGGTGAAGAGATCAGAATCATCCTGGCAGCTTACATAAAGACCATAACACAACAGGGGCTGGCGGATGCGGCCCGGGTTTACCTCATGGCTGCGGATGAGCTGGCTAAAAGCGACAGCATCCTCAAAGAGCGGGTGGTGTTGGTTCCCCAGCAGCTGGAAATGCCGGCTCTGGCCAGGCAGTTTATAGAAAGGGTGTTAAAGCGCTCTGGCGAGGTGCTGGCTGAAGAACCGGTTTTAGGTCTCTCGCCTAAACGCATCTTGCTCTCTTCCCGGAAAGTTGCTCCTCAATCCGCTTTATCCTACCTGTTTGCACTTGAAGATGCACCAGTAGATCGGCCTGAAGTCGAGATATTTCCGGCTTATGGGCGCAGCAATGAGGTGGCTCAGATTCTGCGGTTCATCAAAGCCCGCAATCTTCCGCTGGATCAGGTCCTGATCACCGCTGTCAACAGCCACTATTATGCCCCACTGTTATATGCCCAGGCCCATCAGGCCGGCCTGCCGGCAACCTTCAGCGAAGGCCTTCCGGTTTTGTATATTGCCCCGGGACGGTTTTTCAACGGGCTCTTGCAGTGGATACAGGGAGGATGGAGAGAGACCAGCCTGTACCGTCTCTTTATCAGCGGAGGAACAAGGATTTCCCGGCCCGTGGAGGCCGGGCGCTTGCTGCGTAAGGCCGGTATCGGCTGGGGAAGGGAGCGCTGCCTGCCGGCCATAGAGAAAATGCTGCATGAAAACGGCCAGGCCAGGGCCAATGCAGAGGCAACAGCGGAGCAGGCAGAAATTGACCGGCTGGACCGCGAGAAAGCGCTATTGGACGAGATTTATGCATTTCTTAAAGCGGTGCTGGCAGCTATCCCAGCGGAGGATGAAAACAATCCTTTTTCCTACTCCCAGTGCTGCCTGAGACTGGCTTCATTGCTTGATGATTGGGCTTTGATCGATAATGAGTTGGCTGCTCAAGGGGTGACTGCACTCAAAGGGTTTTTATTACTCGAGGCTCAGATTAGTGCGGTGCAGTTGAGCAGTAAAGATGCCTGGAAGCGTTTGCAGCAATGCTTGGGCAGGCTCTGGGTAGGCGCTTCAACCCCTCAGCCGGGGTGCCTGCACATGGCCGGCTTGGAACATGCCCAATGGATCAGGCGGCCTTATGTATTCGTGTTGGGATTGGATGCCGGGGCCATAGATCAGCCCTCCCTGCAGGATTCGGTGCTGTTGGATGAAGAGAGGCAGAAAATATCGCCGCTGTTGGATTTGAGCCGCGATGAGCAGGGCCGGCAGGTATACAGGCTGACCCGCTTTTTGGCCGCACAGCGGGGGAAAATCGTACTCAGCTTTCCCTGTTTCGATGTCCTGGAGGGGCGGGCCTGTCTGCCTTCCGCCCTGCTGCTGCAGGTGTACCGCCTCATCACGGGATGTTTTCAGGCTGATTACAGCACCCTCTTAAAATCGCTTCCCCCAGTTGCCACCTATTATCCGGATGAATCCGGGCAAGTGCTCACTGAGGCTGAGTGGTGGCTCTATCAGACCCGCTGCCAGGCATCGGCCAGAGTAGATCAAGCAGGGCTTTTGGGGCTGTATCCCCTCTTGGAAAGCGGCCTTGCCGCCCGGGATGAAAGGGAAAAAGGGGGGATCACCGCATATGACGGGCGGCTTTCAGTTGATCCCTCTGAACTGGACCCGCGCCATAACCAGACCCTGGTGATGTCCGCCAGTGCCCTGGAAACCATGGCCAAATGCCCCTTCAGCTACTTCCTGCGACATGTCCTGGGAATAAGGCCTCCTGAAGAATTCAGCCTGGAAGAGGACTTGTGGCTGGATGCGAAGAACCTGGGCTCTCTCCTGCATTCGGTTTACTGCCGTTTTCTGCGCGATGTGTACGGCAGAGGGCAACCGCCTGATAAAGCCCTGCTGAACCGGTATGCGTTAGAAGAGATCGAGCTTTTCGCCCGGGAGATTCCACCCCCCAGCAGCATCGTTTACGAGCTGGAAAAACAGCAAATACTGCAGGGGCTGGAAATATTCTGGAACATGCTGCTGGAACAGGACGGGAAGGTAAAGCCGGCCTATTTTGAGGTGCCTTTTGGCATGGGGGCCGAGGAAGTCAAGCAGGCCGGCATAGGCAGCACGGAAGCCCTGCATATCCCCTTGCCTTCAGGGCACAGTTTCCTCCTGCGGGGCAAGATCGACCGCATTGATAGCGATGGGCAGGGGCACTACCAGGTGTGGGATTATAAAACCGGCAGCACCTACAGCTACCTGGAACGGGGCTATGTCAGGCAGGGGCAGCAGATCCAGCATGTCGTCTACAGCCTGGCAGCAGAGACCATGCTCGGCCAGGACTGTGGGCAGGAGGTAATAGTAGACCAGGCCGGATATATATTCCCCACCCCCAGGGGGGAAGGGCAGGTGCGGGCGCGAAGCCGGGAGCGGCGCGATGAGGGCCTGCAGGCGGTGGAGAAGATACTTGAATTGATGGGGCAAGGGATCTTCAATGCCACTCATGATCCATGGAATTGCAACTTCTGCGATTACCGCCTCTTGTGCCGGGGCAGCAAGGCCAGTGAGAAAGTCAGGGCAGTGTGTAAGAATACAGGCAACCATGACCTGGACCTATGGAGGGAGCTGCAGCAATATGAATAAGCGGGTTTTGGCCGACAGCGCCCAGCGCCGGGCAATTATAGAAAACCTGGAACAGAACTATTTTGTCGAAGCCGGAGCCGGCTCAGGCAAGACCCACAGCCTGGTGGGGCGCATTATCGCCCTGGTTGAAAGCGGCACCGCCACCATGGAAGAGGTGACTGCCATCACATTTACCCGCAAGGCTGCCGGGGAGCTTAAGGAAAGGCTGCAAATCGAGCTGGAAAAGGCGGTTGGCGAAGCTACGGATGAAGCCGGCAAGAATCGCCTGAAAACGGCCCTGGAGCAACTTGACCGCTGTTTCATAGGTACTATACATTCCTTTTGTTCCTCCATTTTGCGGGAGCGCCCCGTGGAAGCCGGGCTGGACCCCAATTTTACCACTATAGAAGGCCTGGAGGAAAGGCTGCTGGAAAGGCAGGCCTGGGACAGCTTCATACTCGATCAATACCTGCACAACCGTACCTTTTTGGATGAACTGAGCGAGATCGACATCGACCCCCGCCAGCTCTTTGAGGCCTACCGCACCATGAACCTCTACCCCGAGGTGGAAAAAGTGCTGGCAGCTGTACCCCGGCCGGTGGTGGGCCAACAGCGCCGGGAATTGCTGGATTTTGCCCGCCAGGCCAAGCAGAACATGCCTGATTACGAGCCCAAACCGGAATGGGACAGACTGCAGAAGAAGGTCAGGAAAATACTGTCCTGGAACCGCATCTTCGATCTTAAAAATGATGTGATATTTTTTCGCCTTTTGGCCGAACTGGAGACCCCCAAAGCCGATGTGACCCAGAAGCGCTGGTTCAATGGCCCGCTGGCCAAGGATTTGCACCAGCAATATGAACAGCTCTGGGAGAACAGCCTCAAGCCCTTGCTGGTGAGCTGGCGGGAATACCGCTACCCGATTCTGATACGCTTCCTGGAAGCGGCTGAACGCTACTACCGCGAGCTGCGCCTGGCGGAGAACAAGCTCAATTATCAGGATCTGTTGATGCACTGTGCTGAGCTGTTGCGCGACAATGCCGAGGTTAGGGCTTACTTTCAGAGGCGCTATCCCCGCCTGCTGGTGGATGAGTTCCAGGACACCGACCCCATTCAGGCCCAGATCATGATGTACCTGAGCGGCGAAGACTGCAAGGAAAAGGACTGGACCAGGCTCAAACCGCGGCCTGGCTCGCTGTTCGTGGTGGGAGACCCCAAGCAGTCTATATATCGCTTCCGCCGTGCCGATATCGACACTTTCCAGAGAGTACGTGAGCAGATAGTTGCCGCAGGCGGGGAGGTACTGACCCTTTCCACCAACTTCCGCTCCCATGTGGAGCTGGTAGAGTGGGTCAACGAGGCTTTTGAGTCTATATTTCAGGAATCGGAGCCGCCCTACCAGGCCGGATACCAGCCTATGCAGGCGGTTGTGCAGACGATCCCTGCTGATGGAGCCTTGCAGGTTTTGCCGGTGGTGGAAAAGGATTCCGGCATCAAGCCCTCGGCTAAAGAGGATGCCCGGAGGGTAGCGGCCTGGATCAAGAATATGCTGGAGCAGGGTGTGACCCTCTCCGCAGCCGATGGCTCAACCGCCGTAAAAGCCCTGCAGCCCCAGGACATACTGCTATTGATGCAGTACAAGAAAGACATGCTCTTATATGCCCAGGCCCTGCAGGCTTTGGGCATCCCCTATAATATCAGCGGGGGCAGTGATCTTTCTTCCTCCCTGCTGGTAGAGGAACTGCATTACCTGCTGCAGGCAGTTGCCGACCCCGGCAACCAGCTGTTCCTGGTCAACGCACTGCGCGGGTGCTTGTTTGGCTTCAGTGATCAGGAGCTGTATGATTTCAAGCAGGCTAAAGGGCGCTTTTGCTTCCTCAGTGCGCTTCCCGACCCGAAGCTCTTAAGCAACCATGAACGCTGGCAGGCGGCCTGGGACATCTTCCGGAAATGCTGGCGCCTCAGCCGCTCTCTCAACCCTTCCATGGTGGTGCAGAACACTATACAGGAGTTGGGGCTGATCCCATTGGCTCTGACTCTGGATTTGGGACAGAGCGAAGTCGCAGCCCTGTTGCAGCTGGTGGAATTGATAAGGCAGATGGAGGAGCAGGGCATCACCCGCTTTGCCGAGGTGGTCGATGCTGTGGAGATGCTGCGCGACGAACCCCCTGAGGATGCGGTGGACATAGAAGGCGGGCGCCAGCCGGGAGTGCGCATCATGAACCTGCACAAGGCCAAAGGCCTGGAAGCAGAGGTGGTAATACTGGCCAATCCAATGGGCTACAGGGTTCACGAGCCGAGCTATCATGTCAGCCGCAGCGGCCGTAACCCTCAAGGGTATTTTGTAATCAGCCGCAAAAAGGGCGAATATTATGCTCAGGTGCTGGCCCAGCCTCCGGGCTGGCAGGATTACTGTGAGGAGGAATTCCGCTACCAGATGGCTGAGGACATGCGCCTTTTATATATGGCGGCTACCCGCGCCAAATGCCTCTTATTGGTGGGCATCAACCCCAAAAAGCCGGATAAAAGCCCATGGCATCCCTTGGAAAAATTCCTGCCAGACAAAACCGCCTCTGTCGCAGGGACCGGGTTTTTGGGCGATTTATCAGGGCCGCAGGAGGTTTGCCCTGAATCCCTGGAAGAGCTGCGCCAAATGATTGCAAGGCCCCTGGAGGACCTGCTTAAACCCAGCTACCACCGCCAGACTGTAACCGAGCAGGTCAAAGCAGGCAAGGACGGCCCGCAGCGCCAGTTTACCGGCAAAGGTGTCAGCTGGGGCACTGCAGTGCACCGGGCTTTAGAGAGGCTGGCCTTTCAGCCGGCAGTTATCGAGGATGATGAATGGCTTCAGGCCTTATTGGAAGAGGAAGGGCGCTCACCCGGGGAATTGGCTGAGCTTAAAAGCCAGCTGGAAAGGGTCATGGCCATGCCCTTCTGGCAGCGCATGCAGAAGGCTGAAGTGGTATTAACCGAGGTGCCTTTCGGCATCAGCCAGGGCGACACCTACATCAGCGGCACTATCGACCTGCTTTTCCGCGAGGCTGGGGGCTGGGTGATCGTGGATTACAAGAGCGACACCATCATTGACCAGGACCATCGCCAGGAACTCCTGGAATATTACCAACCCCAGCTTGAGGCCTATCAACAATACTGGCAAGAGATCACCGGCCAGCCTGTAACCGAAACCATCATCATCTTCACCCAGTGATCAACGGCGCTACCAACGGTGCCATACCACCAACGGTGTCTGGCACCGTATAATCACGCCCTAATCGCTGCGGCAATTTGCTTGATGGTGTGGTGGTGTTCGCGGGGCAAATGCAAGGGCTTTTTGCTCAGCATCTCGAGAATATAAGGTTTATCCGGGGAGGGGCGCTGGCTGATCAACTTCAAGCAGGCCATGGCATCATCCTGCGCCCGGTGGGCCCGCTGCACTGCGATGCTATGCTCCCGCAGCAAGTAGGGCAGGCTTTTGGAATAAAATCCACGGCCGTACCAATCGATGCCCCTCATGCTGCAGTACCAGGGTTTGCCCAGTACTGAAGGGATGAGCCGCTCGGTGAAGCTTTTGTCGAAGGCAGCATTGTGGGCAATTATCAACTGGGCTTGTTCCAGTATGGATTCAACCCGCTCTAAGTCAAGGGACTTGCCCTGAACCATAGACATGGTAATGCCATTCACCAGGCTGGCCCGGGGATGAATCTTACACCCCGGCTGGCGCAGTCCGCTGTATTGGTCGATGGTTGTGATCTTAATCCGGGGCAGGCCGATAGTGAACAATACCATGCCCAGTTCGATGATCTCGTCATAGTATGGCGAAAACCCGGTGGTCTCCACATCCAGGACCACGGCTGATATAGTGCTTAAGGACGAATTCTTCATATGTAAACCTCAATACTCGTATTATCTACTTACCATTCTATACCTGCACCGGCAGCATGTCATTCCAATCCGCCATGGTGACAGATGGGGACGGTCCTTTTTGTCACCAAAACACATTGACAGTTATCGATATATTAACCATAATGAACATATCGATATATTTAGATATGTTTCTTGACCTGTAGTGAGGTGAAATGGTTTGCCAAGCGATGAGTGTAAATCTTACGCAGCTGTGTTTAAAGCCCTGGGGGATGAAACCAGATTAAAAATCTTCAGGATGCTGTCCTGCGAGGAAAAGTGCGCCTGCAAGATCTTGGATGAATTTGATATCTCACAATCGACACTGTCCTACCATATGAAGATATTGTGCGATTGCGGACTGGTGAACGGCCGTCGCGACGGCATATGGATGCGCTACACCATCAATGCCGACACTCTGGCCAGGGTGCGGGATTTTTTTGCCCGGATAGAACCGGCCGAGCCCATGGCGGATCTCGATAATGACCGTATTTGCTGCTGAAAGGTGAACGAAAATGTTTCAATGGCTCAATAACCAGCTGCTGAGAATGGAATGGCTGTACAACCTGGTGAAGCGCCTGGTGGAAGACGGGTTGGGCTTGAGCCTGCAGACCCCGCTGGGAGGCAGTATACACTTTTTCATCTACGATGTTATAAAAATCTTCATTCTTCTAACAGTACTGATTTTTAGCATTTCCTATATTCAGAGTTACTTTCCCCCGGAGCGAACCAAGAAGATTCTGGGTCGGTTCAGCGGTGTTGGAGGGAATATGCTGGGGGCTTTGTTTGGAACTGTAACCCCTTTTTGTGCCTGTTCCTCCATTCCCATATTTATCGGCTTTACCAGTGCCGGCTTGCCCCTGGGGGTTACTTTTTCATTCTTGATATCTTCGCCTCTGGTTGATATTGCTTCGATCATCCTGCTGGCCAGCATTTTCAACTGGAAGTTTGCCATCGCTTACGTTGTGCTGGGGCTAATCCTGGCGGTCGTTGCCGGTACAGCGATCGGTCTGCTCAAATTGGAGCGGTATGTCGAGCCGTTTGTTTTCGGTAATAGAATGATAGAAATAGAACCAGAGGCTCTGACCACCCGAGACCGCATTGAGTTTTCTAAAGAACAGGTGAAAGCAATCGTCAAAAGGGTGTGGATGTATATTCTGATTGGCGTCGGGGTGGGAGCGCTCATTCATAACTGGATCCCCGAGCCTTTCATTGCCGCAGTTTTAGGTCAGGACAAATGGTACTCAGTCCTGGTGGCTACCGTTTTAGGTATACCGATATATGCAGACATCTTCGGCACTCTGCCTATCGCCGAAGCCCTGGTACTAAAAGGGGTAGGGTTGGGAACCGTGCTGGTATTGATGATGGCTGTGACCACCATGTCATTGCCTTCGTTGATAATGCTTAAGAATGTGGTGAAACTACAGTTACTGGGCATTTTCGTGGGCGTTGTGGTGCTAGGCATCATTATAATTGGTTATGTTTTCAACGCTATAACTTACCTTTTTATATAGTAGCTTTGTCATTGATTAGAATAGCTGTGGTCATAACAGTAGTTGCTCATGTTAAGTGAACAACGCTGCCGTTCAGCCAGTCAAGGGGAATCAAAATTGGGCATAGAAGCATGTTGGTAGGGGATTGCAATAGGCTTTCATATATTTTGACTGTAAAAACAGTGGCGCTGTGGAGAATTGGTAGAATTGCTTGATAAAGGGGGATTATTTAACATGGTTATTAAGGTTTTAGGTCCCGGATGCAAAAACTGCACTGCTCTTACTGAGAACACCAAGGCCGCCTTGAGAGAAACCGGCATCGATGCCGAGGTTGTCAAAGTTCAGGATTTCAAGGATATAGCTGCATATGGCATCATGTCCACCCCTGGTCTGGTTATCGATGAAAAGGTGGTTTCTTATGGGAAGGTGCTAAAACCCCAAGAAATTGCGGTTCTGCTGAAGAAGGCAGCTCAGGACTGAGAGGTGATGAGGTATATGCAAGACAAAGAGAAGATCAGGGATTATATCAGGCAAAACTATGCTGAAATAGCCCGGCAGGGTTCAAGTGGAGCCTGCTGAACTCCGGATACGGGATGCTGCGGGAGCAGCACAGTGATAGACATTAAAAAGCTTTCTTTAAACCTCGGTTACGCGGAGAGTGATTTTGAGGGTGTGCCCACTGAGTCCAATATGGGTTTGGGCTGCGGCAACCCTTTGGCCATGGCTGCCCTCAAAGAAGGCGAAACCGTGTTGGATCTGGGCAGCGGGGGAGGGTTTGACTGCTTCCTGGCGGCCAAAGCAGTGGGGGAATCGGGAAAGGTCATCGGTGTGGATATGACCCCGGAAATGATCAAGTTAGCCCGGCAGAACGCTGCCAAAGGTAGCTATAATAATGTTGAATTCCGCCTGGGGGAGATTGAGCACCTGCCGGTGGCCGACAACAGCGTGGATGTCATCATATCCAATTGTGTTATCAACCTGGCCCTGGATAAAGAGCAGGTCTTTCATGAGATGTACCGGGTGTTAAAACCGGGCGGGCGCATATCTGTATCTGATATCGTGGCTGCAGCGGAGATTCCCCCAGAGATAAGAAATGACCTGACCCGGATAGCCGGCTGCATCGCCGGGGCGGAGCAGGTGAACAATGTGCGGGCTATGCTGGAGAAGGCCGGTTTTGCCAGCATTTACATCAACCCACAAGAGGGCAGTGATGAGATGATTCGCGGCTGGGCTCCCGGCGCGGAGCGGTTTGTGGGCTCATTTTTGATTGAAGCCGCTAAGGCGTAGCCGCGGGAAGGGATTAAGGGTTCTATGGCCGCAAGAGAACTCCGCCAGCCTAACAAGTATGGTGTTGCGGCGATTATGGGGCGCTAGAACTTAGGTCTCCAAAAATACCACAGGCAAAGACCGACCATATCGCGCATGATCCACACAAACTTGTCGTTATTCCTCTGAAAGTAAAACAGGCAAAGGCCGGGGCTCAACCGGCCTCATTTTATTACCATCCGTTTTGATACGCCTGATCACCTGAATTAAAACTCGGGAAGACTATCCAGGTTATTGGCTTCGCTTCCGTCCCGCTCACTGCGGATATACGGCCTGCCGCTGGCCCGATCAACCACATCGATATTCCTGATCTGACCCCTTTTTCCCATTTCCACAGCTTGCTGGAAGTTTATCTCCCGGCCGTCGGAGAGCTTAAATTGAGTTAGTCTGCCCTGCTCATCATGCCTCACTGCCACGATTTCAAACTGATCCATTATAAACACCTCCTTGATCTTAGCTTGATACAAAAAGCGGAGATTATTACTGTATGAGCGCTTTACCCGCTGGTTTTCAATCCCCCCGCGCAGCACGAAAAAATCATATAAATAGAACAATTGTTCTTTTTGGTGACTGTATCCTGTCACCCCGGTGGTTTATGCTTGGCTCAAAGATTGATAAACAAACAGAGGAGAAAGCTATGAAAACCTGTATAAAAAACGCCTACCCCGGTGTGATCGCACAATTGCAGTCCATACCGCAGTTCCAGGCTTTGAATGCAGTTGCCCGCGACAACATCATCGCCATGGAGTCCGAATTGCGGCGGTTCTTAAACAGCCTGCACACCGAGCCTTTAAGGAATCTGGGAACAGCCTTCATGGCATCTGAATACTACCCCAACTTCTGCCTGGCCCCAGCCGCCCAGCGCTATCACCACAATCACAGCGGAGGGCTGCTTGAACACAGCCTGGGTACGGCCCGCATTGTCCTGCAGATTGCCGAATTGCACCAGGAAATAGACCGCGACTTGATACTGACCGGGGCGCTTTTGCATGATATCGGCAAGGTCAGGGAGATGGAAGAGAATGAGAGCATCATCTACACCGACGAGGGTAAACTGCTGGGGCATATAATTCTGGGCATTGACATGCTGGAAAGGCTGATGGAAGGTATTGAGGTTACGAGGGTCACGCGTAACAAACTCTTGCACATGATCGCCAGTCATCACGGCCATTACGAGTGGCAATCCCCCAAAAAACCAAAGTTTCTGGAGGCTAAAGTCTTGCATTTGGCGGACATGATGGACGCTGAGATCTGGAAGTTCAAAGCAGCCCAGGCCTTAGGGGAAGGGTCTGCCTGGTCGCCTTATATGCGCAGCATTGGCAGCGAGGTGTACCTGGAGAAGTGAACTAGGAGACGTTGAGGGCAGCAGAGGGGGACATTGGTATAGAAGCAAAATCATTGTCCCCTGCGTCCCCTGCTTCCTACTGCATCGACCTAAAAATTTTTGCCAGGGGATAAGATTAATTTCCGGCGATGACCGCGTCGTGTCACCCAGTAGATTTATATTAGGCTCAGGAGTTGCTATCGGAGTAGTGGAGAAAACTGTGGAAATTTCCGAAAATAGTAAACAAATGGCAAGGATGTTATTTATAGGAGGAATAATATGGAGGAGATGGAAATATATTCTGAGATGGTGATTTAAGTCCAAATAAGGGGGGTTAGTCTGATGAGAAAGATTGTTGGTTTAATAGCTATATTTTTGGCCTTCTTTCTATGTGTCCACGGTGTTATAAGCTATACTAATGCCACGCTAGAAAACCAGGCGGTGCTCAACATTACCGACCCTGTCAATGGGCTGGTATCTTTGGTGCCTATCGACGACCCGCTCTTCATCAGGCAGGGCGAGGATAAAGAAGCCTTATACGTTGCCAACAATCTTGACACACCCATTTCCTATGTCCTGGAATACCAGCATGACTATCTGTCCATGAAGCAGCCGGATAATGGTTTCTTGTACCCCGGAGAAATATCTTACATTACCCTCAGCGTTGCAGACAGCTGTCCCACAGGCGATATTACCCTGCCAGTCACCCTGCAGGCAGATTTTGATGGGGGCAGTGCCCGTATTGAAACCGATTTGGCAGTTTTTGTGGAAAGCAGCGATTCTCGGTCCGGGGATGATGTCTCAGGCGATGAAGAACCATACTCAGATGGTGACGATGCCGATTTAAGCCAAAATTCAGCTATTACTTCTAAATGGGGTGATGGCACGACAGATGGTGAAGATGGCACAACAGATGGTGAAGATGCTGATTTAAGCGCGAATTCAGTCGACCAAGACACGGAAGTCAGCAGTGGTGAAAGCGAAAACGAATCCAGTACTGAAATCTAATGATTTATATTCATAGGGACGGGGTTGTTGAACAACAATAAAGGCCGTTATTGATGGCAGGAGGTATCGTAACAGTGAGTAGCAACGAATTACGCGGGCCTTTTATGATACTTTTCTCTTTTTTCAAGGGCAGACCACATGTCTTTTACTCGAGCTTTTTTATTCTGCTTGCGATTTATTTTGCGATTATGACCATTAAGGTTTTACAGCTCACCCCGGTGCTTACACAGGAAACTACCCAAGAGCGCAATTTGCAGCGGATTGTATATGATTACAAAGTGTACCCCGCTCCTTCAATCCTGTACCCACCCGGCTCGGGCCCGCTGCCAATGGGTGAGCAAAGCTATTTTACCAACATCACGCAACAAATCGAGTTCGAGGTTAGGGGGGAAATTGAAGATTCCCCTTACACAGAGCCGCAGGCGGATTTTCAGATCAGTCTGCTGCTGCGTTCACCCGGGCAATGGGAAAAGAAAATGGACTATACCCCGGAGGTAATTGCGGAAAGGCCAGCCCAGGGAAAACAGGTATTTAAATCCAATTTTACCCTGCCTCTGGCCTCAGCCATGGAACTGGGCGAAGCGATTGTTGAGGAACTGGGAGTGAGGCCCCGCGATGCCTATAGCTTGGTTATTCAAAGCAGAATAGTCAGCCCGCCCCTGGACGCCAATGATGTTTCAAGTGGCAACCCCTTTGTCGGCGAGTATGCATTTAACCTGAGGGGCCGTACCATTGAGCCGGCGGGCCAGCTTCTTTATGAAAAAACGGAAACCTCCCGGGAAACTGCCACACAAACAAATTACATCAACTTTCTGGGTTTTAGCCTGAATGTATCCCTGGCCAGAATACTGTTTCCGGCCTTATTGATCGCTTCTTTGCTGGGTGTTGGTTTCTGTTCTTTACACCGGCCCAGATTACGCCCCGGCAACACAAATCAAGGCCTTATGGAGTATGGACGTATTAAAGGTCGTTACGGTGGGCGGATTATCAGGGTTGGCCAACTGAAGGATATTCCCGCTAACAGCCTAAAAATCGAGATGGAAGATTTCAGGGATCTGGTCAAGATTGCCGATGAGAGGGAACGGCCTATCTTGCAGGTCAATTCTCAAGATCAGCATATCAACATAGTTCAATTTTATGTCATTGATGACGACACCTTTTATTATTACCAGATTGCGACTGACTGACATAGCCGGGGGGTCTTGGTTTGACGGGCATGTATGGTTTTCTTAAAAAGAAACTGTCCTGGGAAAATGCGGACCTGCCAGCCCTGCTCAGCTACAACCGTTATATATCCCTGTTGGTTACTTCTCTGTTTTATTTGATAGGTCCACCTCAGGCTCCTCTTTACTTCAAAGCAGGGGCGGTTTTTTGCCTGCTCCTGGAGGCATATATTTTTATTCGGGTTTATAATGAAAACGGGAGCCAGGCGGTAAAAAGATTACTGGTTCTCATCGAGACGATTGGACTGGCCTTTATCCTCATTATTACCGGCGGGTTGGATAGTCCCTTCGTCTGGTATGCCATCAACCCCATCCTGTTATCGGCGACGCTCAGGCCAACATATTACTGCTGGCTGATGATGACTACCTTCCTGGTCCTGGCTATTTCCTTACAGCGCTACAGCCTGTATACCTCTGCAGCACCCGTGCCGTTGTGGCCTGATCGTTCCTTTTTTTTCACGGTTTTTTTCTTGAGCACCTTTGCCGCACAGCTCTTTAGCCATATCATTGCCAAGCTTTCCCGGCAGGCTGCAATCATGGAAAAACAACTGGAGCACATTAAGGCCCTTTACGAGGCCATCGAGGTGTTTTCTCATCACAATGACCCTCATGAGGTGGCCAGCCTTTTTGCCTCCTACAGCCGGACACTCACCGGGGCCAAGAAGGTAATTGTGTGGATAGAAACCCCATCGGGTATCAAAAATCCCCTGAAGGAGAGCTTCTATACTGTTCGCGGTCCCAAAGAGGTGCTTTCCGAGGAGTACTGGTATCCCTTCAAGAGCATCTTCGAAAACCGGCAGGCTGCTTCTGAGGTAGATATACACCGGCTTCAGAACGGCAAGGATGAGCCCCCGGGAGTAATGATTACCGTAAAGATCAAATCCAGTTCAAATGTCTCCGGTGTTTTGTCCGCGTACTATCTGGATGAACCGGAAAGCATGGAAGAGGTAAAACGAAGCCTTACTTTCCTGGCTGATCTATGTGCCTGGGCCCTGGAAAAAAGGCTGTTGGCATCGCTGGCCGAGGAGTTTCTGCTGATGGAGGAAAAAGACCGTATTGCGGGGGAGATTCACGACAAAGTTACGCAGAATATTTTCGGCCTCATTTACGGCCTGGATACGCTGATAAAAAATGAACCCTTAAGCGAGAATGTGTGCAAGCAGCTCAGGCTTATGCAAAAAACCGCCCAGAAGAGCCTAAAAGACCTGCGAACCTCCATCTACTGCATGAGTTCAGCAAAAAGTGATGAAGACAGTTTTATAAGCGAAATCGAGAAATACCTCCTTGATTTGAGCCAACTGAATAATGTGGCAGTAGAATTCAACTGTACCGGGAACTTCGCTTCCCTTAATGCCCTGGCCAAACAATCCCTGGACCGCATGGTGCGGGAAGCTACCGGAAACGCTATCCGTCACGGGGCGTGTGATCACATCCGGGTTTCCCTTACGGCGGACGAGGATAAGTTAAGCCTGGTGGTGGCTGACAACGGGAGCGGTTTTGAGCCTGACGCTGTTGGGCATGGCCTAACATCTGGCCTGGGGCTGATAAATATGAAAGAGCTGGCCAGAAGCATGGGAGGAGAGCTGATTATTGAAAGCAAGCCGGGAGAGGGGACGGTTATCCGCTGCATAACCCCATTGTTCGATAACAAAGAGATATTTGCTGCCAAGGAGGGATTAAAGGTATGAAAATCGTTATTGTCGATGACCATCCTGTGGTGCGTCAGGGCGTAGAGAAGACCCTGGAGAGGGAAGCGGATATGAAAGTGGTTGGGGTGGCCAGTTCCTGTGCTGAGGGAGTGGACCTAATTGCCTCTCTCAGGCCCGAACTGGCCATTGTAGATATGAAGATGCCTGACGGCAGCGGACTGGAGCTGATTCGCCAGGCCCGCCTGCAGGTGCCTGAATGCCGCTTTATAATACTCACCTCCTATGCTTCCCAGCGTAATATTTCAGAGGCTGTGGCAGAAGACGTAGAGGGCTATATTCTCAAAGAAGCCCTTCCCGAGGAGCTTTTAAACGCCATCCGGCTAGTGGCCCGGGGCCGTCGCTACTACGACCCGGAAACCCTGGATACAATCATGAGCAAGGCAGAAAAAGACCCTTTGGAGAGGCTTACCGCCCGGGAGCTGGAGATCCTTCAATGCCTTGCCGAAGGCCTCAGCAACGGGGCTATCGCTGCCCGGCTTTATATCAGCGAAAATACAGTAAAAAAACATATCTGTAACATCCTTGACAAGATGGGGTTTGCAGATCGCACCCAGGCCGCCCTTTATGCGTTTTCCCGCGGAATGGGCAAAAACCCGGGTATCGATCAGCGCATCAGTGAGCGACACAATCTTATTGGTTAGGAGAAAGCATATGTTGAAAAAAGCAGGCCATACCCTTTTCATATTTATTATAATTGTCCTGGTTTCTACCCCTTTGGTCACCTATTGGCGCGAGAAACCCACTCTTGCCGTGACTATCAGGACCTGGAGCATGACCCCGCTGATGACCCGGGGAGACATGGTTTTTATCTGGCCAACCGGAGAAAAAACCGTATTTTCGGAAGGGAACATCATTGTTTTCCGCTCCGAAAAAGACGGTATCAGAGACTGGACCATGCATCGCATCGTAGGGGGCGATAGTGAGCAGGGGTTTATAACCAGGGGTGATGCCAATGAGTGGACTGACCAGGAGGGATTGGGCTATCCCCCTGTTCGGCCGGAATGGATTGCCGGGGTGGTTCCTACCGTCGGCCCCCTGCCGCTTAAAATCCCCCTTCTGGGCTATATTCCCCTATTGATAGAGGGAAACATAAAAAACCCTCTCCTCTTGCCGGCACTGCTGGGGATACTGGCTGCAGCCCTGGTTTTGGATGAGATTTTCAAGCCCAAGAAAAAACGCAGAAAGGAGGTTTGGCAAAAAGGCCAGCTTTATATTCTGGCCGGCCTGGCCTTTGCGATTCTTATCGGCTCCCTCATGCTGATGGGCAGTCTCTTTCTTACCTTTTCCTATGGTGTGGAGAAAAACGCCGGTGTGCTCATGGGGAGTGATGTGGGTATCCTCGAACTGGGAGATTCCCGGGAACAGGTTCTGGCGGAACTTGAGAACGAGGGAGCTATACCTTTATATTACTACGCTGTATCCCGGGATCCTCAGGTGGTATTGCACCAAGACTGGTTTTATCTCTCCGGTGGGCATAGCGCCCAGGTGATGGCCACTGTTCACGGTCAAAAAGAAGGCCTCTACCAGGCCAATGTGAAGGTAGGCATGTTTATGCCCTTTCTGCCCCCGGGGATAATCAGGTCTTTAGCGGTAATCAATTTCTGGCTGGCTTTAGTGGTTGTTTCTCTGGTTCCTGCTCTGCCGCTGTTTGTTCTGCCCTACCTCGAACCCCGTTACCGTCGCCGCTTTGTCCGGGAGGTGCGCAAGAAAGGGAGAGGGGTCTGCAGGTATTTGCCGATATAGAAAACCGCCGAAAACCGCCGGGTTTCCCGGCGGTTTTTTTAGCCCCTTATGCGAGGGACGCCATAACAAATAATCCTTTAGGAGTATTTAATTTTATCCCAACTGACCATTAAACTTAAATCCTTTTGATGGCGAGCAATCCCCCAGTCCTGGCTAAAATGAAATCAATGTTTAACCAACCAAAAAACTAAATCGAAAGGAGAGGAGAAGTAGGATGAGAAGGGTTAGTATTCTTGTTATTGTGTGTCTGCTGGCGTTATCGGGAATGATGGCGGCAATGGCGTATTCCAATGCCACGGTCACTAATACCGGGACATTGACCATTGCCAATACCAATACCGCTCTGGTGGCACTTTCTCCTAATCCGGCCTGGAGTTGGGAGAATAAAGTGGGGATTAAGGATGGCACAGCCTACGTGGAAAACGGCGAGTTGAAATTCGATTTTGGCAAAGGCGCGCTAGGCAAGCCATGGGGGTTACAACCTAACAGTGTATATGAATGGATTCCGCTGTTTGAATTGCGCAACATGTCAAAAGAAAAGATTAAGGTCACTGTAAAGGCAGAGGGGGATTTTGCACAATATATTACCCTTGGAAGCTGTGGTCAGGGTCAGGCAACAGGTACTCCGGCTACTGCTGATTGGCTTAACCAAGGTGAGGCGCTGACTTTTGTAATCGATCCAATCAAGAATCAGGGCGATATGTGGCACATCAGAAACATTGCTGTAAAAGTGTGCATACCTTCGGGTGTAGACTTAGGGACCATTTCAGGCTCTATAATTGTTGAAGCAAATGCAATAAATTAAGATTACTGCATAGCCCCCCGTGGTTTCTCGGGGGGGTTTCTTTTTTCATGCGAAAACATTGTATCGTGACCTGCCCAGCAGAATGAATGTTTAATCTACATGCGGAGCAGCATGGTCAACCTGCTCAAAGGAGGCTTGACAGCAGATTCGGCATATGTGTTAATTGCCGGTGCTAATGCGATCCGGGTTGAAGTGTCAGTATCCCTGTACAGGATATATAAGCAATAACTAAGCTAGCTGGCGTCCCCGCTAGAGACAGTTTTCATGGTGTCAACTCACTGTCCAAACGGGGATCTATTATTGAAATAACCAAAAGAACCAGGAGGTCAAAAGCCATGGAACAAATACTAAAGAACCGCTTTGAAACGTTGCGGTCAGGGGAACTGTGGCCCAGCCGCCGCAGGAGAAATCAGGGATATTACCTGGATTGGCCAGGTGCTGGCCACGTGCCGTGCATTCACAATGGGCCCCATCCGAGCCTTCTTACTCGGTTGGGGCGCTGTGCATTTTTACCTGGGAAGGGATCGGGATACACGAGATACACGGCGACAGTTCCTTCTGTGTCCCGAAGCGGAACACAGCCCTACTGTGCTGCCACGGGTTTTAGTGATATGCTAATTGTATATTAATTGTATAATTGTACAAAATAGGCGGAGTACAGGGCTGACGCCAAAATCATAGATAAGGTTTTAAGCACATTTGGTTCTCGTAACACGTTGATTCAATTGTCCAAATTCCTGGTGGCAGAGGAGGCAGAGGATATGGATATGAAAGAAGGTAACAAAGATGCATACCTCAGTCGGAGGAAGTTCATCAGAATAGCCTGCCTTGCCGCTGTCGGCATGTCCTCATTTGGGTTAATGTCCTGCGGAATTAACGAAAATACCAGTAAGAGTGATGTTCCCGACCAGGCGAGGGAACCGGGGACGAATACGGTTCAAGAACAGGAACAAACCCCTGCTCAAAAGAAAACCTCTAAAGTGTACCTCGTTCTGACAGACAACAGAAAAGAAGGAGTCAAAAGATGTTTAGCCATGCTGGGTCCCCTGGGGTATGCGGGAAAAACCGTGCTTTTGAAGCCAAACTTCAATACCGCCGATCCAGCGCCCGGTTCAACCCACAATGACACCCTCGAACAACTTTTGCTGCAAATTCAATCAACAGGACCTGCCTCAGTGACACTTGGGGAACGGAGTGGCCCTCCCCTAACGGAGAATGTTTTAAGGGAAAAAGGAGTGGACGCTCTTTGCCGAAGACTGGGTGTTGAGGTGCTCAATTATGATGAGCTTATGCCGGAGCAATTGGTGAAATTCGAAAGGGAGGGTCTGCACTGGAAAGACGGCTTTCATATTCCCAAGGCGGTTGGAGATGCTGATGTCAATGTTGCCACCTGCACGCTGAAAACGCACCGTTTCGGCGGTATTTTCAGCATGTCCTTAAAGCTTGCGGTTGGGCTGGTTCCGAGAAGGGGTTATCCGTATATGAGCGAGTTGCACGGATCTCCCCATATGAGAAAAATGATTGCCGAGATCAATCTAGCCTATCAGCCGGACTTTGTTCTCATGGATGGAATTGATGTTTTTGTCGATGGCGGACCTGACAAGGGAACAAGGAAAAAGGCCAATGTGATGCTGCTGTCCAGAGACAGAGTAGCCCTTGATGCCGTAGGGCTAGCAATTCTGAAAGACCTGGGGAGCAATGATGCGATTATGAAGACCCCGATTTTTCAGCAGGAACAAATTTCAAGAGCGATCGAATTGGGTCTCGGGGCTTCCGCGCCGGAGGACATTGAGCTGATTTCAGATGGGGCAGACGGAGAAGAGTATGCCCGGCGGTTAAGTGAGATCTTACGAACTCAGGCCTAAACACAGAGACAGCTTCTCATATAGTGTTATTGGAAAAGGCCAGATTAGGCATCTGATCACCAGAGGCATAAGAGCGGTTCGCTATGCCTCTTTTTATAATTTGAAAAACAGTAGAGTAAGCTATGTTTTTCTAGATCGCTTTAAAAGTGAGCCGATGCAGGATGAGCAAAACTTTTTAGCTGCTGTTGGTTACATTCCACAACAATCAAGTGAAAGCTGGTATGGTCAAGAAAGAATTCTACAAATCACTGCAAACCGTCTCATTGTCCCATGGGGTGGATCAATTCGATAATAAAAGCCGGGTGCTCTTTACCGGCACAAGTTAATTGCACCAGCTACAGGGTTCATATCCCGCTGCTTCAGCCTCTTTTTGGTTATTAAAAGATACCACCACATCCGCTGGTGTTATCTGAGAGACATACTGGCAGCCAGGGCGATGGTATTTATACGAGTTACTATCGCCTACGTAGCCAGAGAAAGTGGGTGCTGCACCTGATGGCTTTACAATCGGTGATTTTGGAATAACATTGCCGGATGAGATGATATGAATTGTCTGCGTGGCGTCCTCCCATTCCACAATTCCGCCAAAAGCTTCACAAACAAAACGCAATGGAGCCAGAGGATTCCCATCAGCCATTTTGCCGGGCACATCCAGTGTATGGGAAATACCGTTGACGGTAGGTTCTGTTGAGCCAATCGTCAATTTAACTGTAATATTTCCTTTTGTTCCTGTTGCCGTGAGTGTAGAGGCATCCCAGGCAACATCAGCTCCCATAGCTTCAAAAATGGCCTCAAGGGGTACCAAAGTTCTACCATCTTGAATGATGGGTTCTATATCAAAAGAAAGCTGCTGACCGTCTAATTTGATGGTAGGTGCGGCTAAGGCTGGCCTGGCAAATCCTATGCAAATAAATAACGCAAACAATACAATGAAAGTTTTTCTCCGCATCATAAATCTCCCTACAATATAGTAAGCAAGTGAAAATGCCTATTAATTAAATTATATCTATAATGTCCGATAAGATCTGGACTTAACATGATTAAAATTACAGCAGGCAACCGGCTACAGTCCCGCCGTTTATAATATATTAGCCCGCTTAAACTATTGTGGCTACAGAAATAAAAGATAGACTACTTTCTATAGAGTATTTAATTTACCCTTGGAACCTGCGGTCAGAATCAGGCAATCGGAGGAGGTCACCCGGTTACAGGTCATAAAGCCACTGCCGATTGGGTTAGTCAAGATGAAGCGCTGACTTTTGATATTAACCCGATCAATGCACAGGGGGATATGTGGAACATCATCGCTGTAACAATCAGCATGCCCTCGGATGAAAACTTTGCGCTGGAGACTCTTTCAGGCTCTATAGTTGTTGAAGCAATAGCATTACCTTAATACTTAATATATAGAATGACTGGATAGCCCCCCGGATTTTTCGGGGGGCTTCCGTTTTCATGCGAAAACACTGTATCGTGACCTGTTCAGCAGAATAAATGTTTGATCTACATGCGGAGCAGCATGGCCAACCTGCTCAAAGAAGGCTTGACAGCAGATGCGGCATATAAGACAAATGCCGGTGCTAATACCATCCAGGTTGAAATGTTAGTACCCCTGTACAGGGTATTTGAGCAATAAATAGGTCATCTGGCATCTCAGCTAAAGACAATTTTCATGGTGACAACTTACTGTCCAAACGGGGATCTATTATTGAAATAACCAAAAGAACCAGGAGGTCAGAAGCCATGGAACAAGTTCTGAAAAAGCGCTTTGAAACGCTGCGGTTGGGGGAACCGTGGGTTAGAGAGAACCTGACCCTGATACCGATTATGGCTGAGCAGGGAAGCGGGCCGAGATATTACGAGATGTTGGATGAGGCCTTGCAGGGGGGACGCCTGGAAGCCAGGGAAACCAGTGAAGGAGGCAGTGTCAACCAGATTAAAGTGATAAACAAAGGTGATAAGCCGGTGTTGATATTAGATGGTGAAGAACTGGTGGGAGCCAAACAGAACCGCCTGGTCAATGCCACCCTGTTGATAGCCGCCCAGGTTGAATTAGTTATCCCGGTGAGCTGCGTGGAGCGCGGGCGCTGGCACCATACCTCGGCTGCATTCAGTTCCTCAGAGGTCTTCGGTTACAGCCGCCTGCGCGGCCAAAAGGCTGCCGGAGTGACTGCCAACCTGCGCATGTACGAAGTCTTCGCCTCCGACCAAAGGGCGGTGTGGGAGGAGATTGACCGCAAACAAGCTGCAATGGGATCGCATTCAGCCACCGCAGCCATGCATGATATGTTTGTAGATTACGAGGCCGAAATGGAAAAGTACACTGCGGGTGTGGAAACCTTGCCCGGGCAGGTCGGGGTTATGGTGTTTGTCAATGGCAGCTTCAACTGCCTCGATATCCTGGGCCACAGTGACGCATTGTCCAGGTTGTGGAGCAAATTGATCAAGAGCTATGCCATGGAAGCCCTGGAGGTAAGGGGTGACAAACCAAGCTACAAGGCTCCCCAGCCTGAACAGGTGTGGCAGCAACTCTGCCAGGCCAGGCCGGTGTTTTACAAATCACCGGGTCTGGGCACTGATTTCAGGATTCAGACGGACAGCTATATCGGGGCAGGTCTTATTGATAGTGAGCAGGTGCTGCATTTCAGCGCTTTCCCGGTTATGAACGACACCAATGCCGTGGAAGGCCGTATAGCCCGGCCCAGCCGCCGCAGGAGGAATCAGGGATATTATCTGGATTAGCCAGGTGCTGGCCACGGCCGTGCATTCACAATGGGCCCCATCCGAGCCTGCCCGCTCCGGTTGGGGCTCTGTACATATACACTGTCCATTGTTCTTTTTGCTTCGCCTGGGACCAAGATATGACGAAGGAGAACCGAGTCGATTGTAGAATAATGGCATTAAATAAGAAATATGGAATTGGAGAGTACAAAACCAGGAGGGTTGGGTATGGGCGACTGCAAGTATTGCGGACAGCCGGCCGGCTTTTTGCGCCAACAGCACCGGGAATGTGCTGAAAAATACCAACAGGGATGGCAGCGGATGCTATACCTGGCCGAACAAGCTGCCCGGGGGCAGGGTGATGTCAAAAGCCTGCGGTCCAGGCTGAGCAGTATAGCCTCCAATAGTTTTATTCCTGATGAGCAGGTAGCTGAAGCTATTATAAATGGTTGGGAGCAGGCCGTGAACCACTTCATCGAAGATGGCAGCCTCAGCCGGGAGGAAGAAAACCATCTCACCCAATTCGCTGCTCACTTCAATCTCACCCAGAATGATTTGGACCGGCGAGGTGTTTACGCCCAGTTCGTCAAAGGGGCGGTGCTGCGTGAGGTTATGGAAGGCAATATATCACAACGGGTGCAAATCAATACAGCACTGCCCTTCAATTTTCAGAAATCCGAAACCCTTATCTGGGTTTTCGACCGGGTAGATTACTATGAAGACAAAACACGCCGGAAATATGTAGGGGGCAGCTCGGGTTTCAGCTTTAGGATAGCCAAAGGCATATATTTTCGCACCGGCGGCTTTAAGGGGCACCCGGTAGAAACTACTGAACGAGTTCATATGGGAACCGGCATTATGGCCGTTACCAATAAGCATATCTACTTCACCAGCAGCCAGAAAACCTTCCGCGTGCGCCTGGACAAAATCGTCTCCTTCATGCCCTATTCCGACGGAGTGGGCATACAGCGCGACGCCGCCAGTGCAAAGCCCCAGTTTTTCATTACCGGGGACGGCTGGTTTACCTATAATCTCTTAGTGAATGTGGGGAATGTGGGGTAGGTAGTTTGGCTGAAACGACATGGATTGTGTTTAAAAGGATGTGATGTTATTAAATGCCCAAGATCTACGATAACATTGATAATCATTTAAAAAGCGGGTTGCTAATAACCTTGAGCAGTTCTTACCGGGCTGATTTTTGTGTCGGTTACTTTAATCTCAGAGGATGGAAATTGGTTCAGGAGCCGGTAGATAACTTTAGTGGCGGCGAGGACTGCTGCCGACTTCTAGTGGGAATGCAAAGACCAGAAGAGGATTTATTACGGCAGGCTCTGGCTTATAAAGAAGAAGGGTTGATGGATCCGCCGAAAGCTTTAGAAATCAAAAAAGAAATAGCCCGTTCATTCAGGCGGCAGCTTACTTTTGGCATACCTACTGCCGAAGATGAAAGCAGCCTGCAAAAGCTTAAACAACAGTTAATGAAAGGAAAAGTGAAGATAAAACTCTTCCTTCAGTACCCTCTGCATGCCAAGCTGTACTTGCTGCATCGAAACGATCCACTGGCACCATTGATCGGCTATGTGGGAAGCAGCAATTTAACCATGGCGGGTTTAACTTCGCAAGGTGAGCTGAATGTGGATGTACTTGAGCAGGATGCTGCTCTAAAACTCAGCCATTGGTTCGAAGACCGCTGGAATGATCGCTGGTGTATCGATATTAGTAAGGAGCTTATTGAAATCTTGGATGAGAGCTGGGCTAGCGACAAACTGGTTCCCCCTTATTATATCTACCTAAAGATGGCTTACCATCTCTCCCAGGAAGCCCGGAGCGGCATCAATGATTATATAGTGCCGAAAAAACTGCAGGAAGAATTACTTCCTTTCCAGGCCAGTGCTGTTAGTGTAGCCGCCCGGCATTTGGACAAACGTGGCGGAGTCCTGGTTGGGGATGTGGTGGGTCTTGGCAAAACTCTTACCGCAACAGCTATAGCCAAACTGTTTGAGGAGACATTTTTTACTGAGACTCTGGTTATTTGTCCGAAAAACCTTACTCCCATGTGGGAACATTACATACACCGTTATCAATTGCGGGGCAAAGTCCAGAGCATATCCAAAGTAAAATCAGACTTTGTAGAAAAAACGCCCCGTTATCGAGTAGTAATAATTGACGAGAGCCATAATCTTCGCAACCGTCAGGGCAAACGCTATGCCTTAATAAAGGAGTACATTGAGAAAAATGAAAGCAAGGTGATATTGTTAACCGCTACACCATATAACAAAAGCTATCTGGATATATCTAATCAACTTCGCTTATTTGTCCCAGAAGACAAGGATATTGGCATTATGCCGGAACGGTTTATTAATAGTGTGGGTGGTGCGACCGAGTTTGTGGCTCGTTATCAGTATCACCCAAATACTCTCTTAGCTTTTGAGAAAAGCGAATTTATTGAAGACTGGCAAGAATTATTGAAAATGTATATGGTTCGAAGAACCCGCACGTTTATAAAAAGCAACTATGCCCATTGGGATGCTGTCAAAAAACAATACTATATTTTGTTTAGTGATGGAACCAAGAATTACTTTCCCAACCGCCTGCCACTAAAAGTAGAATACAGTTTTGACGAAAAAGACCCGGATGATATATATGTTAAGCTATATTCCTCAAATGTAGTAGATAAGATAAACCGGCTTCATCTGGCCCGAAATGGATTAGGGAATTATATAGATACCCAATCGTCTCAAAAACTCACTAAAGAAGAAGAGCGTGTCATAGCGAACCTGTCCAGGGCAGGCAGGCGCCTGATGGGTTTTTGCCGTACCAATTTGTTTAAACGTTTAGAAAGCAGTGGCTTTTCCTTTTTGATTTCACTAGCGCGTCATGTACTCAGGAATACCGTTTTTTTATATGCTATTCAAAATGGCCTGCCTCTTCCCATTGGAGAGCAGGAGAAGGCTGACATCGATGAATTTTTGGAGGAAGATGAGCAGTGGAATGGCGAGGTCAGCTTATCGTTTATTACCGATCGCCGCCAATACTGGCAATTAGCAAAGGAAGTATATCAACACTGCCAGAGGGATGAACAGAAATTTGATTGGCTGGACAGCAAGCTGTTTATACCTGAATTGGCACAGCAACTAGAAGAAGACATACAAACCATACTGACAATTATTGAAATCGGCAAACATTGGGATCCAGCCAAGGACAAACAGCTTAACGCCCTGGAAAAGCTGTGCACAGGCAAGCATGCTGAAGAAAAAATAATTGTATTTACACAATTTGCCGACACAGCCCGTTACCTCTACGAACAACTGAGCAAACGGGGAATTGGAAATATGGCTTGTGTAACTGGAAATGTGGAGAACCCCAGTGAATATGCACGTCGCTTCAGTCCGGTCAGTAATGGGATTATGAAACGCATTCCTAATGAACTACGCATCTTAATAAGTACTGATGTTCTCAGTGAGGGGCAAAACCTGCAGGACGGGCATATCATTGTCAACTATGATTTGCCCTGGGCTTTAATACGCCTTGTCCAAAGGGCTGGACGCGTCGACCGTATCGGGCAGAAGTCCCCGTATATAATCTGTTACTCATTTTTGCCCCAGGACGGACTGGAAAGAATAATTAATTTGAGAAATCGCCTGGCCCAACGTATCACAGAGAATTCTGAGGTAATTGGCTCTGATGAAGTCTTTTTTGATGGCGATCCGGTGAATATAGCCGATCTTTATAATGAAAAAGCTGGTTTGCTGGATGATGATGAGGGGGAAGTTGATCTGACCTCCCAGGCCTATGAAATATGGAATCAGGCCACCATGGCTAATCCCGCTCTCAAGAAGATTATTCCAGTCTTACCTGACGTGGTTTACTCTACGAAACCCGGAGAAAAGGAAAGTGAGTTTAGAAACGGTGTTATAACTTACAGCCGTAATAGCTTCGGCTTTGAAGGACTAACCTGGCTGGATGATACAGGTAAATTGATATCAAAGAATCAGTTCCGTATCCTTAAAGCGGCTGAATGCTCTTTGGACACTCCTGCCTTAAAACGTTTGGAAAATCACCATGATTTGGTCGCTCGTGCTGTAGAACTAGCCGAACAGGAAGCTGCTGCTCCAGGAGGACAGCTGGGAAGCCAAAGGGGAGCACGCTACAAGGCCTATAAAATGCTGGAACGTTATTATCTCAATATGAAGGATACCATTTTTGATGTGCCGGCCTTAAAACGGACCATGGATGATCTGCTCCATTATCCCTTGAGAGAATCGGCTCGTGAGCTTATTAACCGTCGTATTCGTTTTGGAATTACGGACGAGGAAATGGCTGCCATGCTTATCCAACTGAGAGACGAAGGCCGATTATGTGTGGTTGATCAAAAACAGGCATCGATTGAAGCCATTCCCCAAATTATCTGTTCTCTAGGAATAAATCATGAGGTGATTAAATGAACGCGGTAAGTAAAAAGCAGTTTAAGCAGCTTATTGAGAGCTTCGATTTTATGAATCTCTTCAATCACCTGGGCTGGAATTACATTAAAGGGCAGGATACAGTAAAAGTCGGGATTGAAACCTTCACGCTGCAGTCGGTGGCAGAAAAGAGAGGTTTTCGCATCCTGGTGTGCAGTCCGGATAACCGAGGGCGAGTGCCGGACTACAGCACGCGCATGAAACTGGACCGGGCCGTGTCACGCCTGTATTATGAACACTTAATAATATTTTGCGATGAATTACACAGCACCCAATTGTGGCAGTGGGTCATGCGTGATACCGGTAAACCACCGCAACTAACCGAAACCCGATGGTATAAGGGACAGGATCCCGAATTGCTATATCAGAGAGCCTCCGGTCTTTTTTTCACTCTGGATGAAGAGGAGACACTATTGTCGATGTTACAACCAGGGTAAGGGAGAATTTCCAGCAGAACCGGGAAAAGGTTACCAAGAAGTTTTATGAGGGATTTAAGAAGGAACACACTGCTTTCCTTGGTTTTGTAAAAGGTATAGAGGATAAAACTAGCCGGGAATGGTATACCTCGTTGATGCTTAACCGCCTGATGTTCTGCTATTTTATTCAGAAAAAGGGCTTTCTCGACAACAACAAAGACTACTTGCGCGACAAACTGAAATCCTGCCAGCAGAAAAAGGGAAAGGATAAATTCTACTCTTTCTACCGCAATTTCTTGTTAGCTCTTTTCCACAAAGGCTTAGGATCCCCCGAACGCAGTCCCGAGTTAATTGCTGAATTAGGCAAAATACCTTATCTCAACGGGGGATTGTTTGACGTTCATCAGCTTGAACTTGACTTTCCTGACATTCAGATCGAAGACAAGGCTTTTGAACGTATATTTAATTTCTTTGATCAGTATGAATGGCATCTAGATACCAGGCCATCTGCTAGTGGAAAAGAAATAAATCCTGATGTTATTGGTTACATTTTTGAAAAATACATAAATGACCGGTCTCAGATGGGTGCCTATTATACTAAAGAAGATATTACCGACTATATCAGCAAAAACTGTATTATCCCCTATCTATTCGATGAAACCGAACGCTATTATAAAAAAGCCTTTGATGCCCAGGGCTGGCTCTGGAATATGCTGAAAACCAGCGGGGATGCCTATATATATCCATCAGTTAAATATGGTATTAATCCCGATGATCTATGGAGTGATTTACCTGATGATGTGAAAGAAGGACTGAATCCGGATCAACCCGACTTGGTAGGAAAACGTCGTTGCTGGAACCGACCCGCTCCACCGGAAGTAGCTTTGCCTACAGAAATCTGGCGGGAGGTCATTGAACGCCGCAAACGCTATGAAGAGCTCAAAGACAAAATAGCTGCCGGAGAGATAAAGCACATAAATGACTTTATCACCTACAACCTTAATATCAAACAGTTCGCCTTAGACAGCATAGAAAACTGTCCCGATCCGCAATTCATACTTCATTTTTATAAATCCCTGGCCGGAGAGGGAGAAAAGCGTAAAGCCATTTCTATCCTGGACCCCACCTGTGGTTCTGGAGCATTCCTCTTTGCTGCCCTGAATATCCTGGAACCCTTGTATGAGGCTTGTCTGCAGCGCATGGAGGAATTTGTGACCTCAGCTCCAAAGGGGAAATACAAATTCTTCGAGGAGACTTTAGCACGGTTGAATGCCCCTCAGCATCCTAATCGCCAGTATTTCATATTCAAAAGCATTATACTCAATAACCTCTATGGGGTAGATATCATGCATGAAGCTGTGGAAATAGCCAAACTCAGACTTTTTCTGAAGCTGGTCTCTACCGTAGAACCAGACTATCAAAAGCCGAACCTGGGATT
>LSQX01043678.1_pt1 | contig 70483 bp, 76 predicted proteins | sample 654561 | NCBI WGS metagenome assembly LSQX01 (sample SAMN04489861, study PRJNA283612) | anaerobic digester metagenome | isolation source: 4 biogas reactors fed with cattle manure at either 37C or 55C with and... | place: Denmark: Kongens Lyngby | collected 2014
GCATCCCGCCCAGCCAGCGCTGGTTGACATAGGGCATTTCGCATCGTTTACTCTCTTCCTGGATGGACTCCTGCGCCTGTTTTTTGGTGCCCACAAATAATACTTCCTTGTTTTCCGCTACCACGCTCTTTACGAACTGATACGCGCTTTCGATCCTCTCAACCGTTTTCTGAAGATCGATGATGTAGATTCCGTTTCTTTCTGTGAAAATGTACTTTGCCATTTTGGGGTTCCATCTTCTAGTTTGATGCCCAAAATGGACTCCTGCCTCAAGCAGCTGTTTCATACTTACCACTGACATACTTACACCTCCTATGGTTTTTAACCTCCACCCCCGTCATCCGCAGGGACAGCCCTTCGGCACCGGCCCCCGCTTCAAAGGGTGTGCGTTGTTTTGTTGCCTTGAGTAGTATAACACAGTTCCTATTTATTAGCAATAATAATTTAAATACCCTTGCATTATATGCTGCCGGTTGTAATGGCCTCAATTATTGCTTTCAGGGGCTCTTCTCGGGATATCCTGTACGTGCCGTATACTATCTTCCTGTCCAGTTCAAGCTCAATTAGTTTTGATTCGAACTCTGCTTTGTCCGGTATAAGGCCCTTCTCCAGTAATATCCCCGCCACATCGCTGCCTCGTGCACCTTTGGGAATAACAATAAGGACCTCATTATCCTCTGTCTCCTCATCAGGATTTATTACCTCTCCGGTATAGTCTTCCACCGGTTTTGCCAATTCATCCCCTTGCTCCAGCACAAAATTCGGACCGCCGGCAAAGGGTTTGTCTACTTCAGGTTCTGTAGTACTATGGGGCGGACCGCTAAAGAAAGATGCCATAATAAGGCATATTCCCATCCCGAGAAGCGCGTATTTAAGCGTTCTTATCATTATATCCAACTCCCTGACCGGCTAATTTAACTATGAGCTCCACCTCTCCCACGCCAGTACCCAGCCTTTCCGCGATTTCGCCTGGGGATTTCCCCAGGCTGTGGAGCTCCAGGATGGTAGTTTTCTTATCCCGGGGCTGGATACCTTCAGCATGGCCAGCCTTATCCCTGCTCTGTTGCGCATACTCATTATCCTTCTCGGGGGTTATAAGCAGTTCATTATATATGCTTAGCATCTTATTATACTTTTTGTCCATTTCATCCACTATTATGGAAGAAAGTTCGTTCAGTTCCTCGATAAGCAGTTCCGTTTGGGCATTGGCCCTTTCCAATTCTCTTATCTCGGACCTGTTTTTCACTGTATCAACGATAAACAGTGCCACCGCCACAATTACAAGGCCGATACCAAAAAAAAGCAGTCCATAATTCATTGTATACACCTCTATATATTAATATCTATGGTTCCGGAGCTGTAGCTTCCCGTTTCTTTATCTTTCCTTTCTTTCTTTGAATCCTGCCCGCGGTTTTGCCGACTGCCGCTTTTATCTTTGTTAATGTGTATCATGCTTTTTTCGGTTTTCTGCACATCCTTTATCTGGCGGTTTTCTACACGTTGCTTTTGCTGTAGCAACTGAGCCTGCTGCTGCAGCTGCAGCCTTGTCTTGGAATCCTCCTGATGCCTGTTTTTCACCACTTCCGCAGCCTTTTGCACAACAATTTGCATATCCACTGCCCTAACGGTCATAAGGACTCCCCCCTCCTTTTTTACTTCTCGAAGGAGCCAAGCTTTATCTCTCCGCCTACCCTGTAAAAGGATACGTATTCCAAAGGGTCCTTGATATGCATGGTGGACGATCCGATAGCTATCACGGTACCGGGATAAACCATCCTTTCCACCGCTATCCTACCCTTTGAAATGGCATTTAGCTGCTCCTTCATTCTGGCCAGTGTGGTCTCGTTCAGTTTTATATTCTCTTCCAGCTGGGACTTAAGTCCCACACATTTTTTGAGCAGTATTTTTTTGTTTTCAGGCACATAGCCCTGTTTTGCCATTTTTGCTATGAGGCTTATATTAAAATTCACCTGTTTGAGTGATTTCTTTTCCTTTTCTATCTTTTTAACCAAAATGTCCATGTTCTTTCTAAGCTCCGGGTCCACTCCCACCTCAATAAAGGTTGTGGTGGCCATGGGTGAACCTATTGTTTTTGCCCGTATTTCATTTCTGACTGAAACGTTCCCTCCCACCAGCAGGCCTTTTTTCCCTTTAAGTTCTACGGCGGATTTGCTGCTTATGGTACTGTGCATTATTGCTTCGGCAACTATTTCACCCCCGGCTTCCACCGAACAATTCTCGATAAACTTGGAAACCAGTGACCCCTCACACATCAGAACACCCCTACCGCTGCCCTGGGCTCCTCTCTTTAGAATAATATTTCCTCCCGAGACAAGTTTTGCCCCCTCAACCACCCCGTTTACTTCTATATCGCCGTCTGCATGTATCTCAAAACCGGTAAGCACATTACCCCTTACTACAACCTTGCCTACAAACCTAATATTACCGGTGGAATTGTCCACATTGCCCGGCACTTCATATACCGGGTAAACGTTAAGCTTTCCATTTGAATAGCTCGCCTGACCGTCCTTTAGTGCCACAAGTTTGTCATTATCGTCGGTTATTTCTGTATTTTTCCCCTTTGGCAGTCTTGCAGCAGTACCCGGCTTTGCCTTAATTGGATTTCCCCTTACGTCCTGCCCGTCCGTTCCTTCGGTGGGAGGCACAAGTTTTGCAAGAACCTGTCCGGTTCTTACGTTCTCAATAAGTCCTAGTTCGTAGAAGTTCACTGTACCGTCTTCACTTACGGTTAGCTTCTTTTTTTTGTCAATTTCAATCCTGAATTCTACGTACCCATTCTCCCCATCCTTTGGTTCCACTGCCGCTGCCACTTGGATTGGTATACCATAAATATTTTTCGTAACCATATCCCGGATGCTGTCCCGGTCAATACCTGCTGTTACTCCGTTTTGATTGATAATTGACACAGCCCTATCCTCGGTTAGCAAATCCCCCCCGTCGGGGGGTATCATAACGGCGTAGGCTGCGAGGTTATCCTTCGTTATTTCGACCGTCAGAGTGGCAGAATATTTGACCTCCTGTTGATACGGCGCTATCTTAACGGATACAGTCTCGGTGGAAGCTATAGCACGTTCTAAGGCATCCTCGTCCACGTCCTCTACTCTTTTATAATCCAGCTTGTCCTTAACATCTTGCGCCTTGATACCCTCCCCGTCCCCTACAGGAGGATTAACCTTAAGGTATACCCCGTCCTCCTTATACAGTAGCCTGAAGTTCCCGTCTGCATTTACTGAGATATCGCCTATGGGGCATACCTCCACTACATATTCGCTCCCGTCTTGGGCCACTTCTTCCGGGCTCACGCCCTTTACAAGGAATATTTCTGCCATTTCGTGGGTTATACCGAAGTACTCAAGGCCTTCGTTTACAGCTTGCTCAAATGTTTTTCCCCTAAACAGCATTTTCTACCCCCCCTAAATGGTAAAGTCCGCCCTGTGTATCGAAAGGCGGTTTCTCATTCTCAAAACCGCTCTGGTATGCAACTGGGATACCCTGGACTCCGATATTTCCAGGACTCTGCCAATTTCCTTGTAGGTAAGACCTTCATAATAGTATAGTGTGACAAGCACTCTTTCCCTTTCCGGAAGGTTTTCTATCGCTTCTTTTAGCAACCTTCTTACTTCCATGGCTTCAAACTGCTCCTCCGGCAGGCTGCTATGGGAATCGCCGTTCCCTTCGTTTAACACCGATGCCTTTGCCTCCAGCCTGTTTTCAAGCAGTTCCTCCAGTGACAGCACCGACAAAGTGCTTATGTCTCCAAGGGTTTTTAATAGGCTGTCCTTCTCAACGCCTAAAGAAACCGCCACCTCGTTGTCGGTGGGAGTCCTGCCCAGTTTGGTCTCAAGGTCCCTGTAGGCATTTTCTATCCGCCTGGCCTTCTGCCTGAGAGATCGGGGCGCCCAATCGTTTTTCCTAAGTTGGTCTATCATTGCCCCCCGTATCCTCATCTGGGCATAGGTCTCAAATTTTACGTTTTTATCCAAGTCAAACTTGTCCAGAGCGTCCATCAGGCCAAGGATTCCATAGCTTACTAAATCATCCATTTCCACGCTGCCCGAGCTTATCGTGCTCTTAAGACGTCCGGCGGTTATTCTTACCAGCGGAATATAATGATTGATAAGAGCGTTCCTGACTTCGCGACTGCCTTCCTTTTTGTACCGGATCCAAAGCTTTTTAGTATCCATTTTGCCTACCCCCTACCTTGCTAATCCCGCTCCGCCGTCTCAATAACCGGAAACTGGAGTTCCTCAAACTCCTCCGGGTCTTCGTTTTCGCAGGGTGTATCACCCATTTTATTCTCCGTTCCTCTCCCTTCACTGGCCAGTACCGCCGAAATACAAAAGCCCAATATATAAAAGGTAACAACCGCAACAACAATCCTATAGAGTGCCGTCAAAGGCGAAATCCTATTTATTGCACTTATAAGTACCGAAATAATCAGTGCTGTAATGGAGAAATACCCAGGCAGCTTTTTTAAAATTCTCATTATCCATCACCCTATATCACCCTGATTCCGTGCCCGATGGTTTTAACGCTCAGCATTCCGTTTTCCGAATAAAACTCTATGGTCCTGCCGTAGTTTCCCCCTACGTCTTGGGCCACTATTTTCACCCTGTGCCTTTTTAGTTCCCTTTTTACCGCCTCAATGTTCCGTTCTCCTATTCTCATAAGGTCGTTGGCTGACTTGAAGTTGAACATCTGGGCACCGCCGGCTATTTTAGCAGTAATCAGGCTTCTGTTTGCACCCAACTCCAGCATTTCGTCAATAAGCATTTCTATTGCTGTATCTGCAAACTTGGCCTTGTTGGAGTTGTTCTTTATCTCAATGCTTGAAGGTAGCATAATGTGGGCCATTCCTATTATTTTTTTTGACCGGTCGTAAAGACAGACACCCACGCACGACCCAAGGCCAAGCGTCACCAGTACTGCGGGGTCCCTTTCTGCACGGACCTCCGCTATACCAATCTTTGTGATACAAACCGTCATAATTACGATACACCTAACTTCTTCATTAAATTTGCGAAGGATTCTACGTCCGGAATTAGCAAAAAATTGCCCTTCACGTGTGTATTTCCCTCAAAAAAGTGGGTTTCTATAAGCAGCACACTGTCACCCATGCGGCCGAACTGAATAATGGGAACGCTCAGCACCGCGCCGGCCATATCCATTGCGAGGGCGGGTACTGATATCTTAATATCCATCCCGGTCATGGTGGACAGCGAGGATATATAGGACCCGGCTAGTATGTTCCCAACCTCCTCAAGGGCGGACAGGTCCATCTCTCCAAACTCGCCGGTATCCCTAAGGCCGCCCATGATCATATTCAGCAGTGCCCTTGAGGAATCCACCGGCAAAAGAAACATAATGTTTCCGGAGATATCTCCCTCCATTCGGAAGTAAATCCCTGTAACCTCCGCTTCTGCTCCGCCCAAGATTTCGCTTGCTTTAGTGAATTCCAGCACATGCACCCGCGGTACCTCCATTGTCACCTTTTTACCCATCATCTTTGAAAGGGCGGTTACCGCGTTGCCGGCTCCAATGTTTCCAAGTTCTTTTAATACGTCCATCTGCATAGAGCTCATGTTTTCGTAGTTCATAGTATTAGCCTCAACTCCTAATCCGCTACGTTAATTCCAACAGCCTCTCTAAGTTCAGTATTACGATTATTCTTTCCCCGAGCCTTGCTATTCCCTTTATATAGCTGTCATTTCCGCCTCCGAAAAATTCTGGGTCTGCATCTACAAGTTCTCTGTCTATGCTTAAAACCTCCGTTGCGGAATCGGCGGTAATTCCTACTTCACCGTCACCTGCATTTATAATAATTATCCTGCTCTCGCTGTCAAAGCCCCTGTCCTCCAGTTCCATCCTCTTTCTTGTGTTTATTACCGGTATTACCTCTCCCCTTAGGTTTATAACACCCATCACAAAGTCCTGGGTGCCCGGGACCCGGGTGATTTCGGTCACTTTTTCTATAGTCTTTACACTGTCAATGTCGACGGCAAACTCCCTGCCTTCTATTTCAAAAACAACATATTGATTAACCGGCACGCTACTCACCCCTTATCTTCTATAAAAATGCATTAACGTCCAGTATCATCGAAACCCTTCCGTCCCCAAGTATTGTGGCCCCGGCTATATGCCGTATCCCAGACAGGTATTTACCCAGCGACTTTATCACTATTTCCTGCTGCCCGATAAGGCCGTCCACTACCATTCCCGCCAGTTTTTCGCCTTTTTTGACCACAACAATCGTCATTTCCTCTTTAATACCCGCATGGTCCCCCGCATTCAGTTCCCTGTCCAGCCTGATAATGGGAAGAATCTCCTCCCTCAGAAGCACCACTTCCTTGTTTTGTACGTTCTTTATCTTTGTGTGCTCCATTGTTACTATCTCTTTTATGGAGTTTAAGGGTATGGCGTAGCTCTCAGTTCCCACATTAACCATAAGTGCCTGAATAATTGCCAGCGTTAATGGAAGCCTTATAATGAACTTGCTTCCCATTCCGTATCTGCTTTCCACCTCTACCATACCGCCAAGGGATTCTATCTTTGTTTTGACCACATCAAGTCCAACGCCCCTGCCTGAGAGGTCTGAAACCCTGCCTGCGGTACTAAAACCCGGTGAAAAAATCAGTTCAACCAGCTCCTCTTCGCCCATCTCCTCAACCTGCTGCTGGCTGTACAGGCCTGACTGTACCGATTTTTGTGCTATTTTTTTTGTATGTATACCCCTACCGTCGTCCTCCACCTCTATTACAACCGTGTTGCCGTCGTGGAAGGCTTTGAGCACTATTTTCCCTTCCGGGGGCTTCCCCAGTTTATTCCTTTCTTCTATCGGCTCTATACCATGGTCAATCGAGTTTCGTATAAGGTGTATTAGGGGGTCCCCTATTTCGTCAATAACCGTTCTGTCAACCTCCGTTTCCTCTCCATACATAAAAAGCCTTGTTTCCTTGCCTAGGTCCCGGGAAAGGTCCCTTACCATTCTGGGGAACCTGTTAAACACCCTTTCGATGGGGACCATCCTTACCTTCATAACCGCATCGTGCAGATTTGTGGTAACCCTCTCCAGGTACTCCAGGGTATCTTCGGTACCCGTATCCCCACCGCCGTCCCTGTTCTCCTCCAGCCGCGTTTTGATTATTATTAGCTCGCTTACCAGGTTCATAAGGTTGTCAAGCCTGTCAATGTCCACCCTCACTGTCTTACCGGTTACGCTTTTACTTACCCTTTCCTTAATGCCAGTGCCCTGCGCATGGTTTTTTGTTTCGTTCTCATAAACATTAAAGTTATCAATCTCATCGGGCAGATTTACCTCCCTTATTTCCACCTCTTCTATTTCGGATATAGATGTCAGGCTGCCCTCTATCTCGTCCATTCCGCTTTGGGTTATCATTACCAACTTTATAGTACGATCAAACTTTTCATCCTCAATTTCCTCCACCCCAGGAACCGACTTGATAATATCCCCCTTCTTCTCCAGCGTGTTAAACACTATGAAAGCTCTGGCAGACTTCAGCATGCAGTTTTTATCAAGCTTTACCTTTATGATTAAGCAGTTGAGCCCCTGCCGGCGGGCCTTATCCATTACAACTGCCTCGTGGTCGTTAAACTCAATGTCTGTTTGGCTATGTCCACCCTCAGGACAGTCTTCCTTTTCTGTCCTGCCAAGGACCATTCCCAGTCTCTTAATCAGGCTTCGGTTGTCCACGTCCCCTTCCACACCGTCTTGGGCAATGTTGTTAGCATAGGCCTGCAAACCGTCCAGGCATTCAAACAGAAGGTCTATAATACCGGTATTCACCTTTATACTTTGTTTTCTTATTTCGTCCAGCAGGCTTTCCATATCGTGGGTTAGTTCTGCCATACCTGTAAAACCCATGGTGCCTGCCATCCCTTTCAGCGTATGAGAAACCCTGAATATCTCGTCCAGAACCTCCCTGTCCTCCGGTTGTTTTTCCAGCCCGAGCAGGCAGTCGTTAAGGCTTTGCAGATGTTCAGCAGTCTCTTCAAGAAAAATATCCCGAAATTGATTTGCATCCACCTAGTTACACCTCCAGACTTTTAAGAATTTCCTCACCTATACTGTCCACGTCCGTCACTTTGTCTACAAGCCCCTTCTTTATTGCAGTGCCCGGCATACCGAATACTATAGAGCTCTCCTTATCCTGTGCGATGGCGGAACATCCCCGAAGTTTTTTGAGTTTCGCCAGGCCTTCGGACCCATCGCTGCCCATACCCGTCATTAGTACAGCGACTGTTTTTTCGGTGGGCACCTGACCCAGGGATTCAAACAATACGTCCACCGACGGCCTGTGCCCCGACACGGCGGCACCTCTGTCCAGCCTAATTATGTATTCACCTTCACAAGCACTCGGTACCACCCGCATATGATAATCCCCCGGTGCTATGTAACAGTGCCCGGCCTTTACCGGTTCCCTGTCCTGTGCCTCCTTGACCTTAAGATGACACAAGGTGTCCAACCTTTCGGCAAGGGACTTGGTAAAGCCCGGTGGCATGTGCTGCACCACCATTACCGCCCCTGCAACACTACCCGGTATTACCGGGAGTACCCGCTGCAGCGCCATTGGTCCACCGGTGGATGAGCCTATTGCTATAATGTACCTCACCGAATCTCCGTTAAGTCCCTCCGCTTTCGGCACCTTTAAAACCGGGCCATTGTGCGGCCTCCGGCCAACAAGCCTTACCTTGGAAGCCATCACAATCTTTTGTTTTAGCTCCCTCTTAAACCGATAAAAATCGTTATTCAATCCGGCGGAGGGCTTTGTTATGAAATCCACCGCTCCAATGTCAAGGGATTGTATGGTCACTACAGCTCCCCTTCTGGTATGGCTGCTAATCATTATTACGGGGATTGGCGCGGTTTCAATTATGACCCTAAGCGCTTCCAGGCCGTTCATTCCCGGCATTTCCACGTCCATAGTCACTACATCTATTTTTTCTTGTTTCAGTATTTCAAGGGCATCTGCTCCATTTCCCGCCAAGGCTGCTACTTCAATCTCTTCGCTATTCTTGAGGATGCCTTTAATTACCCCCCGCATGAAAACTGAATCGTCCACTACCAGTACTTTTATCCTATCCACTAGATCAGCCCTTTTCGTTTCAGTTTTCTTTGTTCTTCAAATATAAATCCAATTATGCTGCACCTTACCTTTTCCTTCAACTCAATAAACTGCACACCTATTTCAAAGGCATACTCCTGATTGTACACGGCTGTGCTTCTTACCACCTTTGCCTTTACCGAGTAGGGTTTGTTTGATAGCATCATATCACAGTTGATTATACAGTCCTTCTCAATGTCCCTGTCGGATGCAAGTCTCATGCCCCCAGCGCTCAAGTCCAGCGTAAGGCACCTAATGATTACACTCTCCTCCCCTTCGGAATGGCTGATACTTACCTTTACCGGCAAAACCGTGTTAAGCCTGTAGTAATCCCTCCTCTGGCTCTTTTTCACAGAAGTCAGTGCCTGTACTTTCAAATTCGGGATTCTTCCTCCGCTTCTTCCGACGACTCGGGCCTCAAATTCATAGACTCCGTTGTCCCGGTAAAACATAATTTCTATTGTTCTGTCCGTCTTTATAGGGACCAGCCTTCTCTTGAAAATGGGCATGGCTATAACAAGCACCCCTTCGCGTGCATCCTCCAGCACCTGGCTTACCATTACCCTTTTCTTGCCCTGCTCTTTACCCCTAATTATCACGTGCAGTTTTTCTCCAGTAACGACGGGGATATTCAATGTCCATTCCTCCCTGCGGTATTTACCCGATGACTAACCGCCATTAAGGCTCCCACCAAAGCCAAGAACTCTGTTTACGAAGAGTTCATGGTCAGGTAAATCCTTGATAAAAAGTCCCTTACTCCGTTCCATTCCCTAACATATTCGGTGTTATTCTCAATCCTTTGGGTTATTTTATCTATACTTTTCGCAGCGGCACTTTTCGGAGCACTAATTATCAACGGGGTTTGCATCTTTATTGCTCTGCGTAACGATGGGTCGTTTTTCAAAAAACCCAGGCTCTTAATCTCGGTGCCTATAAACTTTTTCGCAGCAGCGTTAATCCGTGCCAGTATATCCTCTGCCTCCGCCGGGTTTTCCACCATGTTTGCTATCATTTTTACCTGGCATTCTCTGTTGTGTAAACTGATTATCTTAAGGACGGCATAGGCATCGGTAATGGACGTAGGTTCCGGGCTTGTAACAAGTATAACTTCCCTGGCCGCCAGGACAAACTTCGTAACATTTCGGGAAATCCCTGCCCCGGTATCAATCAGTATAAAATCGGCGTAGTTGTCCAGTGCGGACAGTGTATCAAGCAATCTGTCGAACTTACGCCTGTCCAGGTATGCCATTTCCGCTATCCCGGTTCCGCCCGATATAAACTTAATACCCGCCGGACCGTCACAGATAACATCCGAAAGGCTTATACCGGAATTAATAATATCGTACATGCTGAATTTGGGAACAATACCCAGCATAACTTCCACATTAGCCAGCCCCAGGTCCCCGTCTATAATCACTACCCTGTAACCTTTTTTGCTAAGCCTAATGGCAATATTTACTATAAGGCTGGTCTTGCCTACTCCGCCCTTGCCGCTGGTCACAGCAATAAGCCGTGCGTTTTTGCCACTCTTTTTGGAAGCCCGGTCAATTATTGCCTCGGACCTTTCCCTCAAGCCTCTGACTATTCTTCTGAGTTTTTCCGCCTGGTCCACACTCTGGCCGGAGTTAATCATTGCAACGCCCCCCATTGACCCCGCTATTTCATGCCCAGTATTAATGACGCCATCCTTTCCCCGTCCACCTTTTCTATATCATCCGGTACATTTTGCCCCGTTGTAATATAGGACATCGGTTTACCGCTCTTTACCGCGATGTTTAATATGATGCCGTTTGAAACGTTCTCATCCACCTTGCTTATCAGTATTCTGTAGTCCTTTATGAAATTGTAGCTGGATATGATATCAAGAACGTTTTTGTAATTGGTTGTTGCGCTTATCACCAGAAAAACCTGTTGGTTTCCTATACCCTTAAGCATCTTCTGCAGTTCCATAAGTTTCATTCTGTCCCTGTGGCTTCTGCCTGCGGTATCAATCAGTATAAGGTCCATTTCCCTGTAATCCTGCATAGCACTCTCTATGTCCCCGGTCTGATATATTACCCTTACGGGTACATCCATTATCTCGCTGTAGGTCTTAAGCTGTTCTACCGCTGCGATTCTGTATGTATCACAGGTCATAATGCCCACCTTTTTCTTCATTATTACTGCATAATAGGCCGCCAGTTTTGCGAGAGTAGTTGTTTTTCCTACCCCGGTAGGCCCTACAAAGACCGCAACGGTGGTCTGCCCCTCACGCAGGGATAGGGGCTCAACCTTTTTAAAGCAGGAGGATATCTCCTGTTTGAACCTGTAGTAGATGTATTCCTGGTCGTAGGTGGTGTTTAAATCTATCTTTGATTTAACCCCCTCCATTACCATGTGTATAATCTCCGGGTCTACGTCATTGTTCTTCATATGATTATAGTAGGGAGCAAGAACTTCCGGTATATCCCGGTCCTGGGTTTCCGCCGACAGGTTGCTGGCAATGGATTCCATGGTCGCCTTAAGGTAATCCATTTTTCGCTCCAGCGCCTGATACCCGTCCTCCAGCACCTGTTCGGGTATCCTCTCTCCGGAATCCGTTTCGTCTATGGCCGCCACTATCTCATAGACCGGCTTTTTGAAAATCCTTAGAAAGCCTTTGCCCGGCTTAATCCTTCTCCTGTTGAGTATTACCGCGTTACGGCCCATCTCTTCCCTGACCCTGTCCAGGGTATCCTCTACGGTAGAGCCTACGTACCTTTTTACCTTCATTATGCGCTCACCACCCCCATCGATTGAATTTCTATACCGGGATCCAGTTCGTTATAGGATAAAACAATCAGCCCTGGCGCAAATTGTTCGGTAAGCTTTTTGAAGTAAAGCCTTACCATCGGTGAGGTCAGTATTATGGGCTGCTCTCCCAGTTGGTTGAATAGGTCCATCTGCTTTGTAAGGCTGTTCATTATCTCCTTTGTTACGGCCGGGTCCAGGGTCAGGTAACTCCCCTGCTCGGTCTGCTGAACGGAGTTCATTATCCTTTCCTCCAAATCCCGGTCCAGCGTAACCACCTTTGCCCTTTTTCCTGTTACAAATTTCTTGGATATGGTCCTGGCCAGCGACTGCCGTACATATTCGGTAAGCATATCCGGGTCTCGCGTTACCGGCGCGTAATCGGCTAGCGTCTCAAAAATGGTCACGAGGTCCCTTATGGACACTCCCTCTTTTAGCAGATTTGCCAAAACTTTTTGCACTTCTCCAAAGGTCATTTGTTTTGGTATAAGTTCCTCCACAAGAGTAGGATAGTTTTCCTTAAGGTTGTCCACCAGTTTTTTGACTTCCTGTCGTCCCAGCAGCTCATGGACATGGGACTTTATCGTTTCGGTAAGGTGGGTGGATATCACGGTGGGCGGGTCTACCACTGTATATCCTAAAAGCTCCGCCCTTTCCCGCTCCTCCTCCTTAATCCACTTTGCAGGAAGGCCGAAGGCGGGCTCGGTGGTATCGGTTCCGTCAATCTCTCCGTCGGCTGTCCCCGGGTCCATGGCTAGAAATCCGTCCATTACCAGCTCCCCCTCCGACACCTCTATCCCCTTAATTTTTATTCTGTACTGGCTTGGATTAAGCTGAATATTATCTCTAAGCCGAATAATGGGAACCACCATACCGAGTTCCAGGGCTATCTGCCTTCGTATCATTACCACCCTGTCCAGCAGGTCTCCTCCCTGGTTAACATCGGCAAGGGGTATTATCGCATAGCCGAACTCCACCTCAATGGGGTCCACCTTGAGAAGACTCATCACGTTTTCCGGTTTGCGCATCTCCTCAATGTATTCCGGCTGCACCTCTTCCCCCATATCCGCTTCCTCTCTCCTTGCTGCCCTTCTAATCGCGCTACCGGATATCACCAGCAGTATAGCCAACGTGTTCAGGGGCAGCTGTGGCAGGGCAGGCACAAGACCCAGAGCTGCCAGCATACCCGCCGACAGGAACATAACCTTTGGCTGGGAAAGCAACTGGCGTAAAATTTCACTTCCAAGGTTGGTATCCGATGCGGTTTTGGTAACTATTATACCGGCTGAGGTTGATATTAAAAGTGCCGGTATCTGGCTTACCAACCCGTCTCCAACCGTAAGCAGCGTATAGGTAGACAGAGCACTTAGGAAATCCATGCCCCTTCGCACTATGCCTATAATAAGACCGCCGCTTATGTCAATAAGGATTATTATTATGCCGGCTATGGCATCACCCTTTATGAATTTACTGGCACCGTCCATGGCACCATAAAAGTCCGCCGCCCGTTCTATGCTTTTTCTCCTTTCTCTGGCCTCCGCTTCGTCTATCAGCCCGGCGTTTAGGTCTGCGTCAATAGCCATCTGCTTACCCGGCATTGCGTCCAGCGTAAACCTGGCAGCAACCTCCGCAACCCTTTCGGCACCCTTTGTTATCACTATAAACTGAATGACTACTATTATTAAAAATATAATAAACCCTACCATCGCATCGCCACCCACCACAAAATCCCCAAAGGCTCTTATCACCTGTCCCGCATCCGCATCTCTAAGTATAAGCCTTGTGGTAGAGATGTTGAGGGACAATCGCAAAAGTGTGGTAAGAAGCAAAAGGGACGGAAATATGGAAAACTGTAGCGGCTGGTTTATGTACATTGAAATTAGCAGTATAATTAGTGAAAGGGTAATATTTAGCGTAAGCAAAAAATCCATAATTCCCTTGGGTACCGGTATTATTATCATTATTACTACTGAGACAACCACAAAAGCTATTATCATATCTCCGAATTTCATTGTCTAACACCCCTAAAGTCTAACTGTTTTTGTTTATGCTATATACAAAGGCCAGTACCTCGGCCACCGCCTGGTATAGGGCCGGCGGTATCATGTCCCCTATTTCGGTGGTATCATATAAGCCCCTTGCCAGTGCCGGATTTTCCACCGTTTGTACGCTGCTTTCCCTGGCTATCTCCTTAATCCTCAAAGCAACAAGGTCCCTTCCCTTTGCCACCACATAGGGGGCCTTTGCCTTGTCCGGTTCATACTTTAAAGCTACCGCAAAATGCGTTGGATTGGTTATGACAACATCGGCTTTGGGTACCTCGGCCATCATCCTTCGCATAGACATCTGCCTTTGTTTTTCTCTTACCTTAGATTTAATCAGGGGGTTGCCCTCCGTCAGTTTGTATTCCTCTTTAACTTCGTGCTTGGTCATCATAATGCTTTTTTCATGCTCGTACCTCTGATAATAGTAATCTAGCATCGCCAGTGCCAGGAGCACTGCTCCGGCATAGATTCCCGCCTGCACCACCGTGACGCCTATCGTTTTTACAAGTTCTTCAAGGCTCATATCAAGCATTATGGGCAGTTCCGGGTACCTGTTTGCCAGGAATCTATATGTAAGGTATCCTACGATACTTATTTTCAGAAGTGATTTTATAAGCTGTGCCAGCGACCGCCTGGAGAATATCCTTTTAAGCCCCTCTGCCGGGTTTAATCTGCTCAGCTTGGGTTCGAGAGGCTTTACTGTAAACACTGCTCCCACCTGCAGGTAGCTGACCAAAAGGCCAATGCATAGGGCAGTACCCGCCACCGGTGCCAGCGCCTTCAAATAGCCCACGGTGCTATACATCATCAGGTTTTGCATACCATCGGCTGAAAACAGCCCGTCCTCCACCGTCATGGTAAGCAGATGAACCGTGTTATCCCTTAAGGTGTCCATAATGAAGGCCGCACAAATATACAGCGCTGCGAAACATCCTATAAGCACCAGGGCGGAACCAAGTTCCCTGCTCTGGGGGATGTTTCCCTTCTCCCGCACATCCCTCCTTTTTTTGGGGGTGGCTTTTTCGGTTTTTTCGTCTGCGAAAAGCTGCAGGTTTATAAAGAATTCCATTCGGGTTTCTCTCCCTAGAGATGTATCAATACCCTGTAAATGCTGCCGGCGGTATTTGTGAATAAGACGTCTAAAGCAATGGCCAAAACCGGTATCATGAGCATCAGCGTAAACATTCCTATCATAATTTTTAACGGCATCCCCACCATAAACACGTTCATCTGGGGCATGGTCCTTGCAAGTATCCCCAAAGCCACATCGGTAAGGAACACCGCTGCCACCACCGGTGCACTGATTTTAAAACCTATCACAAAGGTGTCCCGCAGCATCGAAACCACCTCCGCCACCGTCTCGGCTGTAACCTGCATATGTCCTGGGGGCAATATTGTAAAGCTTTCCGCCATTGCCTTAATGAGCATCAGGTGCCCATCCATTGTAATAAACACGATAAGAGTGAATATGTATAAAAAATTGCCCATTATTGGAACCTGGGTATTGGTCTGAGGGTCAAGCACGTTTACAATCCCAAACCCGGTTTTCATATCTATTATCTGGCCGGCGAAGTATATGGCTGTAAAAACCACGTAGGTTATAAAACCGATTATTAGTCCAACCGCTATCTCCTTCGCCGTCAGCAAAGCAAACTGCACAAAGCCTGCCACCAAACCGGACTGCAGCTCCACCGTGGGTGTAAGTACAATGCTCAGCATAAATGCCAGCCCTATCTTGAACGTAGCCGGTACGTTACGGCGTCCGAAGATTGGAGTCACAAAAAACATGGCGGAGCATCTAATAAGCACCAACAGAAAAACTTCAAATTTTTCAACCAGAACAGTTAATAAACTTTCCATGGCATTCCTCTAGAATACGAATGAATTAATGTTTCCAAAAAGTCTTGTAGTAAAATCTATAATAATACCTAGCATCCAAGGACCGAACACCATTAGAGAAAACAGCACCGCAAGGATTTTGGGTATAAAAGTGAGCGTTGGCTCCTGAATCTGGGTTGTGGCCTGGAATATGCTTACCAAAAGCCCGACCAGTAAAGCCAGCCCGAGTATGGGTGCCGAAATCAGTATTATTGTGTACAGAGCCTCTTGGGCAATATCCAGTACCAGTCCTTCTCCCATGTCCTTCCCCCTATCTGAACCCCGTTACAAGGGACTGCACAATCAAATTCCATCCGTCCACCATAATAAAAAGCAGTATCTTAAAGGGCAGTGATACCATAATAGGGGGCAGCATCATCATTCCCATTGACATAAGGGTGCTGGCCACCACCATATCTATTACTAGAAAGGGTACAAACAACAGAAAGCCCATCTGGAAGGCGGTCTTTAGCTCACTTATTATAAAGGCCGGTATAAGGGCCCTGTTTTGAACCCCGCTTATATCCTGCATCCCTTCCACGCCCGAAAGGCCAACGAACAGCGCCAGATCTTTTTGACGGGTCTGTCTTAGCATAAAATTTCTGAGTGGCAGCATAGCCCTCTCGACAGCCTCTTCAAAACCAATCCTCTCTTCCATGTAGGGCCGGTAGGCATGCTCGTTGATATCCGCAATAACCGGCGACATCACGAATAGTGTAAGGAACAATGCCAGTCCTATCAGCACCTGATTGGGGGGCGTCTGCTGCGTCGCCAGTGCGTTGCGTATAAAAGACAGCACAATTATTATCCTGGTAAAACTGGTGGTCATTATGAGTATGGCCGGTGCAAGGCTTAGTATCGTAAGTAAAAAGAGTATCTGTAAGCTTAAAGCGACATCCTGGGGCGTTTCCGCAGGTTGCATATCCAGTCCAATTGTGGGTATGGGTATTTCCGGTGCTGCCAGGGTAACGGTCTGAAAAATACTAAAAACCGCCAACATACTTACCAGTATTATTATGGTTTTACTAACGGTCATCCGTCTCATCACCGTCACTTTTTGGTTTGCGAAATATTCCCGGAAACCCTAACCTTCCGTATTTTTTTACGCCATAGCCCTTAAGATAGCCTTCAAAACTGCCCTGCGCCCATGCTTCTTCTTCAAAACCGTCCAGTTCCTTCACAAGCTCCATTCCCCGGTTGGAGCCGGACATCAGCAGATAATCATCCTTAACCTTGACGATTATCAGACTTCTGTCGCCGCCCAAATAAAGGGTGTCTACTATTTGCATATACTTCCCCGCATTTACCGAGACCCGCTTTCCTACAACCTTTGTGGTATAGTAGGCCAGCAGTATGATGATTCCAAATACAATTAAGAAATACAGTACTTTCAAAAGCACCGAAAACAATTCTCCCATTCAAGCACCACCCTGTTATATTACCTTGTTAACCGCCTCCAGCACCCTTTCAGGCTGGAATGGCTTTACTATAAAGTCCTTTGCCCCCGCCTGAATAGCTTCTATCACCATTGCCTGTTGTCCCATGGCCGAACACATAACTATTGTAGCACCGGCATCGGCAGCCATTATCCTTCTAACCGCTTCTATTCCATCCATTTCCGGCATTGTGATATCCATAATAACCAAATCCGGTTTTAGTTCTATGTATTTCTCTACGGCCTTAATTCCGTTTTCTGCCTCCCCCACTATCTGGAACCCGTTTTTCCCGAGGATATCCTTTATCATCATCCTCATAAAGGCGGCATCGTCTACTATCAATACTCCCTTAGCCATACAATACTATCCTCCTTTAATTGTCACTTGAAACGCTATCTATCCTCTTGGACGGATGAACTATATCCGTAATCCTAACGCCGAAGCTTTCGTCAATTACTACCACTTCTCCCTTAGCTATGAATTTTCCGTTTACAAGCAGTTCCACCGGCTCCCCCGCAAGCTTATCCAATTCAACTATGGTGCCAACCCCGAACTGCAGGATCTCCCTTATCTGCTTCCTTGTTCTCCCCAGTTCCACTGTAACGTTTAAGGGCACGTCCAGTATAAGGTTTATGTTTTCTTTATCAGTACTTACTGGCGTATCCTCAAAATCCTTCAGACTTACCGGCTGAACCTTTATCTCCTGTCTGCCCGAAGCCACCTCAATTGGTTTGCCTTCCTGCCCCTCTTCATTGTCATCAATAACTCCCAGCTCGTTTTCAATCTCCACTAGCTCCTCATCTATCGAATACTCCTGCTGTTTCGTCTCTTTATCGATAAGACTTGCCACCATAGCCTTTGAAAATTCTATGGGAAGCAGTTGCATTATTTCACTGTCAATCAAACTTCCCACCACCATTTTAAAGGAGACCCTTATGAATTGCTGATTTTGCATAAAGAATTCCATTCCCTTGTAGTCCTGTCCCAGATTGACAATGGTTGTTTCCGGTGGTGAGATGTGAATAGGCTTGTCAAGCATGGTGGAAAGAGATGTTGATGCTGAACCTATCATCTGGTTCATCGCTTCGCTCACCGCGCTTATGGTTATCTCGGTCATCTCCTCCGGATTGGCGCCGTCACCTCCCATCATCAGGTCGGCAATAACTCTGGCATCACCTTCCTTCAACAGCAGAAGGTTTGTCCCCTCTATGCCCTCCGTGAATCGTATGTTCACAGCCAGAAAGGGGATTGGATAGTCCTCGGCAATCTGATCTGCATTTATTATCTCAACCCTTGGTGTTGTTATTGTCACTTTGTTTCTAAGAAGTGCAAACAGGGTTGTGGCAGACGTCCCCATACTGATGTTACCAATTTCCCCTAGAGCGTCTTTCTCCTCCGGTGTTAAAACATTCGTTTCCTGTGCCGCCGTCTTTTTTAACAAAGCATCAATTTCTTCCTGGGAGAGCATTTCATTCATTTTCTTCATCTCCTCTCCTTACAATATCCACAACCTTTACTGCGATTCTATTCTTCTTCAATCCCGGTTTAACTCTGAAAACCGGTTTATTGTCCACGTACATATCTAGGGGTTCTTCGCATGTCCTTCCCAGACGCAGTACGTCGCCCGACTGCAGGTTGCAGAATTCATCAACGGTTATCGAGCATTCTCCCAACACTACTTTCAAAAGCACGCTGGCGTTTTCTATCCTTCTCTCCAGCAGGGCCGCATCCCCTTCTTGCCTGTTGTTACCGGTGGAGGTGAACCAGAACCTGGTGGATATTTTGTTTATTATGGGTTCCACCGACAGGTGCGGGATTGCCAGATTGATCATACCCTCCGCTTCACCTATTTTCACTCTCATGGTTATCAAGGCTATTATTTCGTTAGGTGACATAATTTGTATAAACTGGGAGTTGGTCTCCAGCTTGGTTACCCTTGGAGATATCTCAATCACGTTTTGCCACGGTTCTACCAGCAGGTTTACCATTTTGTTCAGGAGGCTACGCATTATACTCTCTTCTATCTCTGTGAAGTTGCGAAGCTTTATGTCATTCCCCCCATTGCCCCCCAGCACTCTGTCTATTATCGAGTATGTCAGAGAGGGACTTACCTCCAGAATTATGCTGCCCGAAAGGGGACTAGCATCACACAGGGTGAGTATGGTGGGATTGGACAGGGAATTTGTGAACTCGTAATAGGTAAGCTGTTCCACCGTTATCAGTTCCACCGTCACAAAACTCCTAAGATATCCGGCCAAAAATGTAGACACCAGCCTGGCGTAGTTTTCGTGTATCATTTCCAGGGTTCTTAACTGGTCCTTAGCAAACTTGTTCGGCCGTTTGAAGTCGTATAACCTGACCTTTCTTTCCGAGGTACCCTGCACCACTTCCTTTACGTCCAGTTCCCCGGTGCTAAGCGCCTTTAAAAGGTCGTCTATCTCTGTCTGAGTAAGAACATCTGGCATCGCCTACCCCCCTCTACTGAATGATAATATCGTCTATATAAATGTTTATAATACCCTCTTTGCCGTACAGGGAACGATAGCAGTCAAGTATTTCCCGTTCCAGCGATATCTTGCCCTGGGTGCCGTTTACATCCTCAACGGTCTTATCCCTTAAAATATCCAGAACTTTGCTCCTGGCCTCGGGGTCCCTCCTCTCCATAACCTCAAGCAGTTTCTTATCTTCTAGTGTTTCTATATGGATGTTCATGTAGATAAAGCTTCTTGCTCCTATTAATTCTGTCCGGAATTCGCCCTTTGCCGGAACAATAACCGTTTTGACTTCCTTGTTCGAACCGGCCTCTCCGATGCTTATACTGTCGCTACCTACCACGATGAGTACCGCTACAAGAATTAGCACACCGGTTACTACAAGAGCCAGAGCAAAAATGATCAGTTTATTTCCCTTCATAGCGCCACCTCGTTATAAATAATCAGGTTCTTCTAACTCAAAGGAGTTTCTTAGTATAACAACGTCCACCCTTCTGTTCTTTTGCCGGTTTTCCGCGGTATCGTTGTCGGCTATGGGATGATATTCCCCGTACCCGGCGGCGGACAGCCTGACCGGTGAAATGCCTACCTCCTCTATTAAAAACTTCACCACGTTTACCGCTCTGGCGGTGGACAGCTCCCAGTTGGACGGGTATAAAAACGTGTTCATGGGAACGTTATCGGTATGACCCTCCACCCTTATGGACCGGTCATATTGTTTGAGTATCTCTCCAATGCTCTGCACTATTGTCTCCGCATCCTTCCTTATAATAGCCTTCCCGGAATCAAACAGCACCTGGTCTCTAAACCTTATAAGCAGCCCCCGCTCTTCAACCCCCAGTACAACCGTTGCCTCCAGGGCGTTTTCCTTAATATATTCATCAAGCTGCCTGTAAAGCCATTCCAGGCTCTCGGCCTCCAGCTGCTCCCGCATCAGGCGGTCGCTCTGCAGGGCTTGGCTGATGTACAAGTCTTCGTCTATGGTCTTCCCGCTGTCCAGCACCCCAAGGGAGCCTTGAAACGACCTTATTATTGCTTCAAACTTCTTTGCATCTATTACAGAGAACGAGAAGAGCAAAACGAAAAAACAAAGAAGTAGCGTTACAAGGTCACTGTAAGTTGTCATCCAGCTGCCGGTATCGGAAGCATCGTTTTCTCCCCTACTCCGTCGCGCTCGCATATTCTCTCTCACCGCTTTCTTTCTCTTTGTTTCGCTTCGCCCTCTCCCTTAGTTTAGGCGAAAGGAAAGCCACAAGCTTTTCTTCTATTATTCTGGGGTTTTCCCCGGCCTGGATAGAAAGCATGCCCTCAACCAGAATTTCCTTAAGCAGTATTTCTTCCTTGCTCCTTATCTTTAGCTTACGAGCCATGGGCAGGAAAAACAGGTAAGCGAGGACCGCACCGTAGAAGGTGGTAACTAGGGCTACCGCCATATTGGGCCCGACGGAAGACGGGTCATCCAATGTTCTGAGCATGTTTATTAGGCCAATTAAGGTTCCTATCATACCAAAGGCCGGTGCTAGAGACCCCATGGTCTCAAAGAGGCTCTGCCCGGTGCCGTGTCTTTCCTCCACAAAGGACAGTTCGGTCTCCAGGATATTCCGCACAAGCTCCGGGTCGGTACCATCAACTATAAGTAGGATTCCCTTTTTAAGAAAGTCATCGTCAAGCTGCATGGCCGCTTCTTCCAGCGCAAGAAGCCCTTCTTTTCTTGCTACATTAGCCAGTTCGATTATCCTGTCAATGGCCTGCGCTGCATTCATTTCCCTAACGAGGAATATGTGTTTTACGCTGCGAAGCGTTTCCATAAACTTTGGCAGCGGAAAACTAATCAATGTAGCCGCAAAGGTGCCTCCTAGGGTTATCATTATGGATGCCAGGTCGTAATAGGTGCCCAGGGTACCGTTTATCATAATCCCAATAATTAGGAAGGCAACCCCCAGTATCATCCCCGCAACGGTTGAAATATCCATAACCACACCTCATTTCCTATTGTCCAAACCCGTTGGTCCTCTTTTTATATTCAATAACCTTTTCAATTACCTTATCAATATTTTCGTTTACTACAATCTTTTTACCGGATATAAGGGTAATAACGGTATCCGGCGTCTCTTCCGCAAATTCAATCTGCTCGGCGTTTACCACAAACTCCTTGCCGTTTAACCTTGTTACCTTTATCATTATAAACCCTCGCTTTTTTTGGCGGGGGCAGCACCAATAACGGCAAGACCCCCGCCATTATTAATTATCTCTTGAGGTTAACAAGCTCCTGAAGCATCTCATCGGAGGTGGTTATTATTCTTGAGTTTGCCTGGAAGCCCCTCTGGGTTATTATCATATCGGTAAATTCCTTAGAAATGTCAACGTTGGACATCTCCAGGGAACTGGGGTTAATGGTGCCCCTTCCATGGTCCCCGGCAATTCCTACAGAGGGCTGGCCCGAGTTGGGCGTCTGGACAAACAGGTTGCTGCCCACCTTCTGCAGCCCCGAGGGGTTGTTGAAGGCTGCAAGGGCAATCCTTGCAATCACCTTTTCTTGGCCGTTTGAGAAAATTCCCGTGGCTACGCCGGAGGCATCAAAATTGAAGTCTTCGAGGCTACCCAGGGCATAGCCGTCCACCTCCAGCGGGTCCACCCCGGATTCCGCGGCGAACTGGCTGACGTCGGATATGTCCACCGTTATATCCTGGGGTATTGCACCGCCTCCTCCCGGAATATCAAAGGTAACCGAACCAAGCTTGCCATCGGTAAACACAATGGTTGGACTGGTAATAGTCACATCCTCAGTGTTTCCATCCGGAAATGTAACGGTTACTGTGTTGGCGGCCCCTCCAGAGCTTATCTGCCATTCGTCATCACCAACTTTTTCAAATTCAAAGGTCAGCTTGTTTTTCCTACCCAGCTCATCGTAAATCTCGGTTTCAAAGGGTACTATACCATTGTTCGGTGTATCCGCGTGGATGTTACCTACTATTTTTATCGCACTTGTTGCCTTGGGCTGCATCGCCATGCCCTCGGGTATCTGGATTGTACCCGGTGAGATGGTGGTGTCTATATTGCCATCGGCATCCGCCATCCAGCCAAGTACCCTGAAGCCGTTGCCGTTTACTATGTTGCCCTCGGTATCCCTGACGAAATTCCCAGCCCTGGTGAACCGGGGAGCGCCCCCGTCGGATACGATGAAGAAACCGTTCCCCTCTATGGCAAGGTCAAGGGGGTAACCGGTGGATTCGATACTGCCCCGGGTGTGCAGCGTATCTATGGACGCCAGCGTTATCCCAAGGCCTATCTGCTGGGGATTAGTACCGCCCCTGCCGCCTTCGGGTGCTCCTGCTCCCTTTAAGGTTTCGCTGAATATTTCCTGGAACGTTGCACGGGATGACTTGTAGCCCACAGTGTTTACATTGGAAATGTTGTTGCCAATGACATCCATTCTGGATTGGTGGGCCCTCAGGCCTGAAACGCCTGAGAATAGTGAACGCATCATAACTATTGACCTCCTTTACTTCGAAGCTGTAATGCTTTCCTTCCATCGTTCGGGAAAGCTGTGCCCCCTTTTTGAAGGTCCGGCTACAAAATCACAGCTCCGTCTATATTTGTAAATACCTTATCCTTTAGAGAATCTCGTTTTGTTGCGGTAACCACGGTGGTGCTTTTTACATTTACCACAAAAGCGGTGTCGTCCATAAGCACAAGGGTATCCCGCACTCCTTTTTGTCTTGCCCTTTCCACCGCCATGCTAAGCCGCTGCACCTGCCCCTTGTCCAGCATAATATTGCGGGCAGTCATTCTTACCTGGGCGTGTTTTGACAGGGATATCCCGTGCTGCTCCTTTACCGCTTCTAAGACTTCCTTGAAGCTTTTTCCCGGTTGTACTTTGGGTTTTTCTGCCTGTACACCGGGCCGGTTTACCGCAGGTATAGGTTTGTTGTCAATGGGTTTCATACCGCCCATAGGTTTTCGTACCTCCCTATTTTACCGACCTTTAATGTCCTATCTCGAACTGAGTTGCCTGGTCCATGTAAAAGCTTTTCCCGTCCACTTCCATCCGCACCCTTCCATCCCTGAAGGATACCCTCTGCACCGTACCCGATACCGTCTCCTCTTCTCCATCGGTTTCCACAACCGCGGCGATTTCTTTGCCCAGCAGGTTCATTGCCTGGAAGTTCTGCTGCATAATCAGGTTATTGTTTATACTAGCCAGGGCCTTAAAATTATCGTACAGCCCTCCGTCTACCGCTTCCACCAGGCTGACAAAGCCCTCTTCAAAGCTTTTGTTTAGGTTTTGCATTTGCTCCAGGCTGCTAAACTGGGCCATCTGGGCCAGGAATTCCTTGTCGTTCACCGGGTTTAGGGGGTCCTGATTCCTTAACTGGCTGACCAGCAGCTGCAAAAAGGCGTCCTTACCCATTACACCGCTTTCACCGACTGCTGTGTTGTACATATCCCCATGCCCTCCTGCCGACGATGCTGCGTTTACCTGCATTCCTTTCACCTCCTATGCCAGTAGTTCAATGGTGCCTTCACCCCTCCAGATTGCGTAACCTGCGCTTTCTTCCTCCTGATACCCACTATAGCCCTGTCTTGGATGGTGGGCCTGCCGGTTCCCGCCGAAAAACTGTCCATGGTTGTACCCGCTGCCCACGTCTACGTGGAACTTGCCTACCGGTACACCCTGACCTTCAAGATTCTCCTGCAGTTTCATGATGTGGGATTGAATAAGGCCCCTCGTCTCATCGCTTTGGACAATTATCCTTCCGTTTAAGACGCCGTCTATAACCGATAAGCTTACCTTCAGCCGCCCAAGACTCTCCGGCTTTAGCTGTATATTTATCTCCGATTTTCTTTGGCCAACCATTACCCTCATTTTATCTGCAATCTGATTTATTATGTCTGCGGCAATGGTACGGGGTACACCTTTCTGGGGTTGTAACCCTTGGCCGCGGTACATGTAACCGGTTTCTACCAACGGTTCTGCCCGGGCATATACTGGGTTTTCCGGCGACGGATTTTCGGTGGCTTCCCGCTCTGTTGGCCCAAGTTTTGGCCGGATTTTGTATTGTCCTCGGTTTTCGGAAGCACCTTGGGTATCGATAGTTTTTAATCCAAAGGCCTCCTTTTTGTTTCCATCGGGGTTGTAATCCCCTTCCGCTTTGTGTCCCATTATGCGGTGCCGGTCTGCTTCGGTTTCCCCGGCGGGTTTTACCCCTAAGCTACCCTCCGGCGGTTCACTATCTGCCATATCAAAATACTGTATTTCGCCACCTTGCGGGTCCTGGATTTCTGCTGTTTTGCTGACATGGGTATCATGACTCCGCTGTAAAATATCCTCCGGTATTTCCCCGGTACCCAGAAAGGCCCTACCGTCATCCACAAGAATGTTTTGGCCTGCTCCGCTGTCATCCGCCACCATACATGAAGTATTTATCCCTTCCGCAGCCTCGGACACATACGCAATAACGTCTCCCTGAAACGGCAGCCCAACGCCGCCCATGCAAAATGCGGATGGTTCTGACTGTTTTTCTTCTTTAGCCTGCCCTTGTTCCGAAACCCCTTCGGCCTTGCCGCAGCCTAAGACGCCGCCCATGAGGCTTTCCAGAAGGCTCAGGAATCCCAAGCCTGCAGCCCCGGCTTTTTCTCCTGCGGCTTCGGCTTTATCTCCCGCTTCAGATGTCTGCGTTTCGGGCGGTGTGACCACCATGGGTATCACTGACGATATATCCATTTGTTCACCTCCCTTCTAAAATTCGTTTTATGTATACGGGTAATAAAAACCCCGTGATACCTTTTTTATTCGACCGACATGGTCTCTATAAGTCTTGCCGCCTTTCTTGGGTCCATGGAAGCCAGTATTTCTGAGCATTTCTGTTCCTTCATGTTTCGAAGTATATTTATCACCAAAGCGTTATCGGATATATTGCCAAGGATTTCCACAGCGTCGGAGGCGCTCATTTTCTCATAATAGGCAACCAATTCCTGAATATTTCCAACCCTGGTATCTAGCCTCTGCTGTAGTTCATCAATGATGGCTTTCTGCTCCACCAGTTCCTCTTCCTTTGCCTTAAGCTGCAACTCCCAGGAGGCCAGGCTGTTTGCCAGCTCTTCCAGGTTTGTCCTTTGCTCCTCCAAAAGGGCCTTTGCCCTTTCCAGTTCTTCCCTTTCAACCTGCATCGGTGTCTTTGGCTCCTCCATCGTTTTGAAAAAACTTCCGGTCACAGGGAGGGAAGCCAGTAAGTTGTTGGCCTTTACGCCCATTCCGGCCAGGTTAAGGGTGATGCAAAATCCCAGGACCAGTGCAGGTATAACGGTGGCCGACGCTATGATAATCCATCTTTTATTCTTCCTTTTTGGGGCATCCCCTCCCCCTTTAGCCTTGGCCATAGCTACCTCCTATAGGTTTACTTTTCTGTTATTCACAAGGTCCTCCACCTGTTTTTCCTGCTCCCTGGATAAATGGTAGGCAAACCTCTGGTAGTGTCTTGTCCTTAATCTGTCCAGCATTTCCTTTTCTTTTGATGCCTCGGTCAGGCCGTTACGGCATTCTTCCACCTTCTTTTCCATCTCCGACACATTTTCGTTCTGCCTGTCTATGAAATTCTTCAGCCGGTCCATGTACCTGCTGCACTGCGCCAGGTACTCCACGCTGACACCCTCGCTGCATTTTTCGTCCATAGCATGGGCAACCGTGTTCTTTTTGACCTGCAGACCGTTTAGGGTATCCCTTTCCCGGTCCAGTAGTGCCCTGTACCGGGCCAGTTCCTCCGCCTTTTGATTCTTAACGTATTCTCTATAATCCAAAACCCTCTGCAGCCTGAAACTGAAATTGTCATTCACCGGCAACACTCCTTATTCAAGCAATGCTTTTAGGCGTTCAATGGTGTTTTCGAAGCTTATCCTTTCATAGGTATCCTGTTTTAGGAAATCGTTAATTGTCTCTATTTTGTCCAATGCGTAGTCTATATCAGGACTGGTTCCCCTGTTATAGGCCCCTATGCTAATAAGGTCCTCCGCGTCTTTATATACAGCCGCTATATCCTTTATCCTCTGGGCACATCTTAGGTGGTCCCGGTCGATAATGTTTGGCATTACCCTGCTAATGCTCTGCAGTATGTCCACCGCCGGGTAATGGTTTTTGTTTGCGAGGCTTCGGGACAGTACAATATGTCCATCCAGTATCCCCCTTGCGGTATCCGCTATTGGCTCGTTCATATCGTCTCCGTCCACCAACACCGAATACAGGGCTGTTATTGAACCCTTAGCCGCCGTCCCTGTTCTTTCAAGCAGTTTGGGGAGGGCTGCAAAAACCGATGGCGTATAGCCCCGGGAAACGGGCGGTTCGCCTATGGCCAGGCCCACTTCCCGCTGGGCGAGGGCAAACCGTGTCAGGGAATCCATCATAAGCATTACATCCTTGCCCAGCGACCTGAAAAACTCTGCTATGGCGGTAACCAGCTGAGCGCTTTTAAGCCTTACCAAGGCGGGCTGGTCCGAAGTGGCTACAACCACCACTGACCTCTTAAGCCCTTCCTCCCCGAGGTCGTTCTCTATAAATTCCCTTACCTCCCTGCCTCTTTCCCCTACAAGCCCTATAACATTTATATCGGCGGAAGTATTGCGGGCAATCATACCCAAAAGGGTACTTTTGCCAACCCCGCTTCCTGAGAATACACCAATCCTCTGTCCTTTGCCGCAGGTAAGAAGCCCGTCCACCGATTTTATACCTAGCTCAAGGATTTCGGTTATCCTCCTTCTTTCAAGAGGGTTTGGAGGTGGATTTGTCACCGGAAAAAGGCTACTGAACTTAAGCGGTCCCAGACCATCTATGGGTACTCCAAGGCCGTTCAGCACCCTGCCCAGCATCCCTTCCCCCACCGGTACCTTCAGCGTGCTACCGGTGGCAATCACCGAGCTCCCCGGTCCTATACCCTCCATATCACCCAGCGGCATTAAAAGCACCGTGTTGTCCCTAAAGCCCACCACCTCGGCCTTTATAGGTTTTCGGTCCCTGGCAGAGAACACGTCACACACTTCGCCAATATTAACCGCCGGGCCCACGGCTTCTATAGTAAGGCCGATTACTTTGCTCACCCTGCCGCTATACTTTAGGGTATCAGTTTCGTTTAAAAGCCGGCTGTATTTTTCAAGTACTACGCTACTCATAATAAAGCAGCTCCCTGAATACATGCTGTATCCTGTCCAGTTGTACCTCTACCCCAGCATCTATACATCCCGCATCCGTTTCCAGTAGGCAGCTTCCCTGGGACAGCGCATCCTCTACAACGATATCCAACTGGGTTATTCCATCTATTTCGGATAGCAGCCTTCGTTTTGACAACTCCACCATATCATAGTCCTCGGGGGATACCTTCATTGTCACCCTGCCGGAGAAGGTGCATTTCTTCAGCGCTCCTCTTACAAGCCCCAGCACCGCCTCCCGGTCTGTTTTAACCTGCTCCCCCAGCACCTTCCTGGCTATCTCTATTACAATTCGGATAATTTCTGCTTCGGCTTCCTTAACAATTCGCTCCTTGGCCTCAAGGGCCCTTTGTTTAATTTCCACTGCCTCCTCAATCATCCGGTTGGCCGTATCAAGGCCCTGCTGTCGACCTTTTTCGTAGCCTTCCGCAGTACCCTTTTCCAAGCCTTCGTTATATCCCCTTTTATAGCCCTCCTGCTGCGCACCTTTTCGTATATCCTCGCTTTCACGCAGGGCCTTGTCTATTATTTCCGCAGCCCTTGCCCGGGCATCCTCCAGAAGGCTCGACTCTTCTGCCCTTTGGCTGTCACTTTGCGGGATTTCCTCTGCTGTTACCTCTCCGGGGTTTGCATGTTCCAAAAGCACCTCTTCCACTTCTATTTCGAGGGGGTCTCCCACTACTATTGAACGGGATTTATACAGCCTAGACAATTATTTCGTCCCCTCCTCCCCTCGAGATTACTATCTCGCCGGCATCCTCCAGTTTCCTTATGGTGTTTACAATCTTCTGCTGTGCTTCCTCAACATCCCGTAGCCTGACAGGACCCATAAACTCCATGTCCTCGGTTATCATTTCCGCCAGGCGTTTGGACATATTATCAAAAATCACGCTGGCAACCTCATCGTTGGCTCCTTTAAGGGCAACAGCAAGCACATCGTTGTCCGCTTCCCGCAGGAACCGCTGGATGGACCTGTTGTCGAGGGTAATAATGTCTTCGAATACAAACATCCTTTTCTTGATTTCCTCAGCAAGCTCGGTATCCTCCACCTCGAGGGTCTCCATAATATTCTTCTCGGTACTACGGTCAACCGAGTTGAGTATGTTTACAATAGTCTGTATGCCTCCCGCCGATGTATAGTCATGGGTAACCAGCGAAGATATCTGTTTTTCCAACACTCTTTCCACCTGCTTTATTATCTCTGGCGATGTCCTGTCCATAACGGCTATCCTTTTTGCAACCTCCGCCTGTTTTTCCGGCGGCAGCGCCGACAAAATGGTGGCGGACTGTTGAGCGTTAAGGTATGCCAGTATCAGCGATATGGTCTGGGGATGCTCGTTCTGTATAAAATTGAGTACCTGGTTAGGGTCCGCCTTCCGCACAAAGTCAAAGGGCCTCACCTGAAGGTAGGAAGTAAGCCTGTTTACAATATCAAGGGCCTTCTGGCTCCCCAGCGCCTTTTCCAGCACCTCCTTGGCATATTCAATACCGCCTTCGGAGATGTACTCCTGGGCGACACATATCTGGTAAAACTCCTCTATTATCTTGTTCTTTATCTCAGGGGTAACCTTCCTCATATTGGCTATTTCCAGAGTGAGTTCTTCAATCTCCTCATCGGTCAGGTGTTTGAATACCTTTGACGAGTTCTCAGGTCCTAAGGCAATTAGAAGTATTGCCGCCTTTTCCCTTCCTGTAAGATTTTCTTTGCCTCTTGCCATAAGCGTCACCTACTCTTCCTTAAGCCAGGACTTTAACAGCTGTGCCGCGGTCTCGGGTTTCTTGCCTATAAACCTCTCCACCTGCTTGCGCACTCCCGATCGGTCCTGGGTAAGGTCAATCTCTTCAACTTCATCAAACATTTCGGTTTCGACCTGGGATGTCACTACTTCTTCCCCTGCCGTCCTGCGTCTGCGTACAACCAAAATAGAGCCTATAATTCCGGCAATAAGCAACGCGCCTATTGCTGCCAAGTATGTATACAGCTTTACCTGCTCCATGCGCTGCCTGTCCTCAAAGCCCTGGGCTATTTGCGCCGCCAGGCTGGTATCAAAGGGCACCGACTGTATCTGCACCAGCTGACTGTCAATACCAGCCGCTGCAGCAACGATATCCGATATACTATCCCTGTCCGATTGGGTAAGGTCCTGTGCCAGGGCAGTGCTGTTTATAAGCACCGCCACCGTAAGGCTCTTTACCTGTCCCTGGGCCTTTACTATCTCTTCCTTAACCTGGTTTAGCTCGTAATTAACCGTCCGGCTTACCATATCGTATTTGGAATCACCGGAATCGACCTCTGCGTAACTTGTGATGTCCTCGATATTGCTGTCGGTTCCGGGTATTCCTCCTGCTCTTGCGTTCTGGGCATGCTCCTCCAGTTCCTGAATGCTCCTTATAAGACCGTCTTCCTCACCGGGTATTGGCGGTTCAAACCTAATAATATTGGTTATCTGGCTGTCAAAGTCAAGCTTTAAGTTTACCCTAACATCCACGTTGTTTTTGCCGTAGGCGGTTTCCAGAAACTCCTTTATGCTCTTTTGTATCCTTGCTTGGGTGCTCTGTTCAATTTCAAACTGGCCCAGCAACCTGCCCTGCTGCGTATTATATTCGGCGGACAGTTCCCTGCCCGTCTGGTCTATTATGGATATATTGTCCTTTGTAAGGCCCTTTACGCTCTTGGAAACAAACTGCAGTATACCCTCTATACGATTTTGGTCAAGCTCCGCCCCGGGTTTAAGCTTTATAAGTATCCCCGCACTGGACTGATAATCTTCAGTGCCTACCGCAAACACGCTGTCCCCGGGTATATACAGATTAACCTGGGAATACTCCACCCCTTCTATGGTTTCTATGGCCTGGGCTATGGCGTATTCCTGACCTAAGCGTATTCTTTCTCTTCTCTCGAGGTCGGTAGTGCCAAGTCTTGTATTATCAAGGGCTTCCACCAGGCTGAAACCTTTTCTGGGAAGGCCCTCGGTGGCCAGCTGCATCCTCAGCTTGTTAACGTCCTTCTTAGGGACCATTATGCTTGAACTCACTTCATCCAATTCCCAGTCCACTTTGTACTCGTCCAGTTTTTGAGTTATAGCCCCCGCATCCTCCATATCAAGCTGGCTGTATAGGGGAACCAATTCCGGTCTTGATGTAAAAAAAACCAGCAGGGTTATACTGACAGCAAAGATTACAAAGCTTATTCCAAGTTTTAACTTCTGGTTTCTGGTCCTTGCCTGCCAGAATTCATCCAGTTGGTTTCTTATTCTTTTAAGGGTCTCTTCCAAAACGGTCACCCCATTCTTTTACTGTCATTTTTTATATCTGCATCCTCATTATTTCCTGGTATGCATCAATAATCTTGTTTCTTATCTGCAGCGTAAACTGCAGTGCTATTTCCGCCTTTTGGGTATCAATCATCACCTGGTGAAGATTTTGTATATCTCCCGTTGCCAGCCCTATTGATGAAATGTCAGCCTGTCTTTGCAGCTCATCAAGCTTACCCAGCGCCCCGGTCAGATAATCGGCGAAGCCCTGACCGTCCGCTGTTTTATCACTAATGGGGTTTGTCAGCTTTATAGGATTCGTGCCTTCAATTCTCACCCGCGTCTACCTCCTTACACTCTTCCTATTTCCAGTGCTCTTTGGGCCATCCCCTTGGCTGCGTTAAGGGCTGTAACATTGGCCTCGTATGCCCTGGTGGCTGAGATCATGTTTACCATTTCAATAACTGTGTCCACGTTGGGCATGAGTACGTATCCGTCCGCATCTGCATCCGGGTGTCCGGGGTCGTAAACTCTTTTGAAGGGAGACTTATCGTTTTCTATTCCCCTAACCCTGACCCCGCCGCCGTCCTTAAGAAACAGCCTTCGGCTTTCCTGTGAAAGGAATGAAGAGAATGCTTTATTCTTGCAGTTTTCCTCGAATACCACCACCTGTCTCCTGTAGGGAAGCCCGTTTTCTGTCCTGGTGGTGTTGACATTGGCAATGTTTTTTGCTATTACGTCCATTCGCAGTCTCTGGGCCGTAAGCCCTGTAGCGCTTATATTTATGGCGTCGAAGATACCCATAAGCTTACCTCCTGCCTTCGTTTATTACCGTCTTAAGCCTTGACAGTTTCGCCGACAGCTGGTCAACCAAGGCCTGATACATAATGGCGTTGTTTGCGAGTTTTGCGGTTTGTACGTCAATGTCCACATTGTTTCCGTCCATCCTTGTGCTTGTGCTCCTGTCTCTTATAATCCTCGGGTTTATTCTCTCCAGGCTGTCGCCGCCTGCCGATAGGTGTTTGGAGTTGGTTGTCCTGGCAGCAAGTCCCTTTGCCCTGACTGCATCCCTCAGCAGTTCCTCGAATTCCACCTTGTAAGCTTTGTAGTTTGGAGTATCCACGTTTGCGATGTTGTTAGATATCACCCTGTGTCTTATCCAGGAAGCATCCAGCGCTTTTTGCAGTACAGTCATAACCTGATGCTCATTTCGCATTTCTTCCACCTCCGGGTTTCTTTATCAACCCACAATAAGTAAATATCCTCTAGTTTTCATCATAATCCTTCATGTTTATCTAAAATTACCCCCTTTTTCTATTTATTAATGTACAATTCCGCATTTTGCCTAAAAAAAATCCGCTGCCCGGAAGCCGGCAACGGGTATTAACGCCGCTTTTATTAAAGCAGCTAAATCCGGCAACCCGGCTACCGTAGTATTTGTAATACCTTAGGCCCGTGGCTTTGCGCCCCCACCTTTTGATGGGTTTGCCTTTATCGAACTTTGATATATTTTAGCATATACTTCTATATAACTTACCTTTTTCCTCCTTTTTTGTGCTTATTTTTTTATTTTTTCATAATTTTTCTACGTCATTTTTCGACATTATCCTCTTTAACCCACCAGCTTCACCCTAGTACCTATATATAGCGTGCTTAAGATTTTACATAGCTGTCATCCTGAGCGAAGCGAAGGACCTTTCGGAAGATAAAACCAAGACCCTTCAGTCGTCCCTCCTTCAGCATGACACCTAATATATAGAATCTAATACCTGGTACCTGTGGTTTGTTATCCGCAGAAACCGTCCCCTTGGTTTCATATAATAAACCGGTTGATGTCTTTTTCGGTTATAAGCTCCTTAAGCTGTGCGGTAACGTAGTGGCTGTCTATCACTATACTCTTATCCTTAAGGTCGGAGGCAGAAAAGGATATCTCTTCAAACAGCTTTTCCACTATCTGATGCAATCTCCTGGCACCAATGTTCTCATCGGCCTGGTTAACGGCAAATGCTATCTCTGCAATGCGCTCCAGCGCGTCTTCCCTTATGTCTATCATTACCCCTTCTGTGCCCAACAGGGCGGTATACTGCGTTATAATAGCATTCTTAGGCTGAATAAGTATCCTCTTGAAGTCCTCCACGCTCAGGCTGTCCAGCTCTACCCTTATGGGGAATCGTCCCTGAAACTCGGGTATAAGGTCGGAGGGCTTGGCCATATGAAAGGCTCCGGCTGCAAAAAAAAGGATATGGTCGGTCTTTACCGGGCCGTACTTGGTCATAACCGTACTTCCTTCCACCAGTGGCAGTATATCCCTCTGCACGCCCTCCCTCGATACATCCGGTCCCGCTTTGTAATCCCCCGATGCAATTTTATCAATCTCATCTAGAAATATTATTCCGCTTTGTTCTGCCTTGGTAACTGCCTCGTTTATTATCCCATCCATATCCAGCAGCCTGTTTGCTTCTTCCTGGGCAAGTATCTTCCTTGCCTCCCTCACCGTCACCCTTCTTTTCTTTTTCTTGCCCGGTATCATCCCCCCCAGCAGGTCTCTGAAATTGATGCTCATTTCCTCGGTACCCATACCGGTGAAAAACTCAACCGGTGTTCCTCCCCGGTCCTCTATCTCCACCTCTATCATCTGGTCCTCCAACTCGCCAATCTTTAGTTTGGACCTTACCAGCTTTCTTTCGTCCTCCAGTGCCCTTTTTTCCTCCCGGTCCGCGTCTTTAGGCTGCTGCTCCCCCGGGGAACTAAACAGTACCTCAAGTGGATTCTTGTAGAGCCCCTCCTTTTTGGGCGGTGGTACCAGTATCTCCACTATCCTTTCATTAGCTGCAGCCTCGGCTTTGCCCTGAACCTCCTCCAGGCGGCTGTTTTTTACTATTCTGATGGAGGTCTCCACCAGGTCCCTTACCATGGAATCAACATCCCTGCCCACATAGCCCACCTCTGTGAACTTGGTAGCTTCCACCTTTATAAAGGGTGCCTCCACAAGCTTTGCCAGCCTCCTGGCTATCTCGGTCTTGCCCACTCCGGTAGGCCCCACCATAAGTATATTCCTTGGTTTAATCTCCTCCTGCATATCCTCCGGCAGAAATCTTCTCCTATACCTGTTCCTCAGGGCCACCGCCACCGACCTCTTGGCTTTATCTTGACCTACTATGTATTTGTTAAGCTGCTCCACTATCTCGAGGGGGGTTAGCTCCTTCACCTTTTCACCTCTCCTTTTTACTATAGCTCCAGTACTGTTATATCGTCATTGGTGTATACACATATTTGGGACGCTATTTCAAGGGCTTTCTTTGCTATATCACCGGCACCAAGCCCGGTGTTTTGGTACAGCGCCCTTGCCGCCGCCAGCGCATAGGGTCCTCCCGACCCCACCGCTATTACATCGTCGTCCGGCTCAATAACCTCCCCGTTACCCGAAACCACAAGCAGGGATTGGCTGTCTAGTGCAATTAGCATTGCCTCCAGCTTCCTAAGTATTTTATCGGTTCTCCATTCTTTGGCCAGTTCCACAGATGCCCTTTTAAGATTACCCCCGTACTGTTCAAGTTTTCCTTCAAACTTCACAGTCAGCGTAAGGGCATCCGCCACCGATCCGGCAAAGCCTATAAGCACATTGTCGTTATATATCCTTCTTACCTTTTTGGCGGAATGTTTCATTATTGTATGCTCGCCCAGCGTAATCTGCCCATCCCCGGCGATGGCGCCCTTTCCATCCTTCCTTACTGCGACTATGGTAGTCCCCTTTAGCACACTAACACCACCTCAATAAATTTTGATTATACCCGGCGGCTTTTTCTAGTCCGCATTCTTGATAACCCTGTCCAGCGTATCAAGCGACCTTTCCGCCAGCCTCCGATTACGCTCCGTCTTGTTCCTTATGTTTGTCTCCAATGGCGGTAGCAGGCCGAAGTTTGCATTCATGGGCTGGAACCGGCCGGCGGCACCGCTGGTGACATAATGGATAAGCGCTCCTATAACCGTTTCCCGCGGTAGCACCAAGGGCTCCTTTCCCGACAGAAGCCTGGCCATGTTTAAGCCTGCTACAAGCCCCGCAGCTGTGGATTCTATATACCCCTCCACGCCGGTTATCTGTCCCGCAAACATCATCTCTGGGTTATCCCTAAGTCCCAGTGTAGGCAGTAAAAGCCTTGGTGAATTAATATAGGTATTCCTGTGCATTACACCGTATCTCACAAACTCAGCATCCCCAAGTCCCGGTATCATGCCGAAAACCCTTTTTTGTTCCGACCATCTAAGGTTGGTCTGGAATCCCACCAGATTATACAGCGTCCCCTGTGCGTTGTCCTGCCGCAGCTGCACCACGGCATAGGGGGTACACCCTGTCCGTGGGTCTTTTAGTCCCACCGGTTTCAACGGTCCGTACAGAAGGGTATCTTTGCCCCGCCTTGCCATAACCTCCACCGGCATACAGCCCTCGAACACCTTTAGGTCCTCGAACTCCTTCAGCGGATAGGTCTGCGCCTCCACAAGGGCCGACCGGAACTCTTCATATTCCTGTTTGGTAAAGGGGCAGTTTAGATAGTGGTCTCCCCCCTTGCCGTACCTGGAGGCCCGGAATATCAAATCCATATCCAGCGATTGGTAGGTTACTATCGGGGCAGCCGCATCATAAAAATACAGGTATTCACAATTCAGCCTCTTTGTCAGGGCCGTCGTCAGTCCGTCCGAGGTAAGGGGACCGGTGGCTATTATTGCCGGCCTTTCAGGTATTTCCTTTATCTCCTGTCTTACTATCTCAATATTTGGGTTTGTCTCCAGACTGGCCGTTACCTGCCCGGCAAAACGCTGCCTGTCAACGGCCAGTGCAGAACCGGCGGGAACGGTATTAGAATCGGCGCACTGCATTATTATCGAACCCAGCCTCCTCATTTCCTCCTTGAGGAGGCCCGCCGCGTTCTCCAAAAGGTTGGACCTTAGTGAATTACTACACACCAGCTCTGCAAGGTAGCCGGTATGGTGGGCGGGGGTCATCTTACCGGGCCTCATCTCGTAAAGCTTAACCCTTATCCCCCTTTGTGCTATCTGCCATGCCGCTTCGCTGCCGGCCAGTCCGCCACCTATTACGCATACCTCTTTCACAGCCTTCACACCTGCCTTACCCTTCATGGAAATTTTGGCATTTCTCATTAAGACAAACCGGTTCTTTTGCCTTTTTGCCCTTCATTTCCCAAAGCTGCTCTCCGCACTGGCTGCATTTTTTGTCGGAAGGTTTGTTCCACGTTACAAAATCGCAGTTAGGGTACCTGCTACACCCGTAGAATATGCGTCCCCTTTTGGTCCTTTTAAGTACAATTTCGCCAGCGCATTTGGGGCACTTTACCCCTACCTTTTCCAGCAAGGGTTTTGTGTTCCTGCATTCGGGGAAACCCGGGCAGGCAAGGAACCTTCCGTATTTGCCGTGCTTTATTACCAGTTTTTTGCCGCACAATTCACAAACCTCATTGGTTTCTTCTTCTTTTATCACTATCTTTTCCATCTTTTTCTCCGCCCGTTCCACCATCGATTCAAGGGGGCGGTAAAAGTCCTCTACAACCTTCCTCCATTCAAGACCCTTTTCCTCTATTTCGTCAAGCTTCTCTTCCATGTCCGCGGTAAAATCCACATCGACAATATCCCTGAAATATTCTGTCATGACCTCGTTGACAACCTTACCAAGATACGTTGGAACCAGGGACTTCTTTTCCTTTTCCACATAACCCCGCTGCAGTATGGTTGATATGACCGGGGCATAGGTGCTTGGCCTGCCTATACCGTCGTCCTCAAGGGACTTTATAAGCGAAGCCTCGGTATACCGTGCCGGAGGCTGTGTGAAATACTGTTTGTCTTCCAGTTTCTTTAACTTAAGGGCATCCCCTTTATCCAGCGGTGGTATCCTCTCCTGCTTTTTCTCCGCGTCATCATCCAGCACCTGCAGAAAGCCCTTGAAGGTGAGGATAAGGCCTGATGCCTTAAACAGATAATTACCGCATTCCACGCTTACGCTTTGGGTATCATAGCGGGCATCATTCATCTGGGATGCCACAAACCGTTTCCAGATGAGGCTATATATTTTGAACTGGTCAGGGGTAAGGGACGCCTTAACGCTTTCAGGCGTCCTGTTAACCGCTGTGGGCCTTATGGCTTCATGGGCCTCCTGGGCACCCTTTTTACCCTTGTAGTAACGGGGCGTATCGGGAAGGAAATCCTTACCCCATTCCCCGACAATAAAGTCCCTGGCATGATGTAGCGCTACCTCGGACACCCTGACGGAATCGGTCCTCATGTAAGTTATTAGTCCTTCGGAACCGGCACCCTTAATATCAATGCCTTCATACAGTTGCTGTGCTGCGGCCATGGTCCTCTTTACCGTAAAACCCAGTTTGTTGTGTGCATCCTGCTGCAGGCTGCTGGTGGTGTAGGGCGGATAGGGGCTCCTTGTCTTTTTGCCCTTTTTTAAGTCGGACACCACAAACTCTTTACCATCAATATCCTTTAATACTTCATCCATTTCGGCCCTGGTACCTATGGTAACCTTTTTCCCGCCCCGGGAATGGAGTTCCACCTTGAAGCTATCCTTACGGTTCCTCTTGTAAAGGGATGCAAAAAGCCGCCAGTACTCCTGCGGTACAAAGCTGTCTATCTGGTCCTCACGGTCACATATCAGTTTTAGCGCAACCGACTGAACCCTGCCGGCGCTTAGACCCTTTTTAACTTTTTTCCACAAAAGAGGGCTTATTTCATAGCCCACCAGCCGGTCCACTATCCTGCGAGCCTGCTGTGCCTCCACCAACCTGCTGTCAATGGGCCTGGGATTTTTTATAGCCCTTTTTATAGCGTCCTTTGTAATCTCGTTAAACTCTATCCTGCAGGGCGACTCCGCATCCATATCAAGTATATACGCAAGGTGCCAGGAAATGGCCTCCCCTTCCCTGTCCGGGTCGGTTGCCAGCAGTATTCTGTCTGCGTCCTTTGCTTCCTTTCTTATTTTTTCCAGCACCGGCCCCTTTCCCCTTATGGTAATGAATTTTGGTTCAAAACCTCTTTCCTTGTCCACTCCCATCTGGCTCTTTGGCAGGTCCCGCACGTGCCCCATGGAGGCTTCCACCTTATAGCTCCTTCCTAAAAATTTTTTGATGGTCTTTGCTTTGGCGGGTGATTCCACTATTACAAGATATTTTGCCAATCCTTTACACCTCCGTCATTCCCTGACTATGAAATAATTGCCGGACAGTCTTTGTATGTGTCCCTCCACCTCCAGGTAGGTGAGCAGGGTATTTAGTTCATTTATTTTTAAAGAACTCTCGGCCAGCAGCTGCTCTATATGAACGGGCTGCGTTCCTATCAGCCTTAGTACTTTGTTTTCAGTTTCTCCAGTTACGTTTCTTATTAATCCAGTACCGCTATCTTTATTAACAGTGCTTTGGAAGACTATGGCAGGAAACTCCTCCAGAATATCCTCCACCCCATTAACTATTTTGGCCCCCTCTTTTATAAGGTTGTTGGTTCCTGCGCTGGTGGCGCTGTTTATGTTTCCGGGTACCGCAAACACCTCCCGGTTCTGTTCCAGCGCAAAATCAGCGGTGATAAGGGCACCGCTCCTTTCGGAGGCCTCCACCACCACCACTCCCAACGACAGCCCGCTTATAAGCCTGTTACGGGCCGGGAAATTCCCCTTCAAGGGACTGGTCCCCGGAGGGTATTCGCTCAGCAGCAGCCCGTCGTTGGGTATTTCCTTCATTAGCTGAAAGTTTTCCCGGGGGTATATGACGTCCAGTCCGTTACCCATAACCGCTATGGTGGACCCGCCCACCGCCAGAGCGCCCTTATGGGCATAGCTGTCTATACCCCTTGCCAGACCACTGACAATGGTAAACCCTGCCCTTGCCAGTTGCCCGGCCAGTTTGAAAGCCACCTTTTTCCCGTAGTAGCTGGCGTTCCTAGAACCTACAATCGCTATACAGTTTCGCTTGAGAACTCCGCTGTTGCCCTTCACGTACAGCAGATAGGGCGGATTGTATATCTCCTTCAAAAGGTCGGGATAACGTACCGACGATAGTGGTATTGTTGATATTCCGTGCCTCTTTAGGCTGTCCATGTTGTGCTTGAGCCTCTCCTCATTCTTGCTGGCCAGGATTATCCTGCTAAGTTCCCTGTCAATTCCCTTTACTTTTTTTAGGTCCTCTCCGCCGGCTTCCCATACCGACTTTGCGGACCCGAAATGCTCTATAAGCCTTCTTATCCGTAAACCTCCCAAATGCTTTAATCCCGAAAGCCATACCAGGTATTTATCCTGTTCCATAGTATCTCACCTCTTAAATCAACTGATTATTCTATATTGAAGCGCTTCAGCTATATCCCCTGTTTCAACGCCTTGCCTGCCCGCGAGGTCGGCTATTGTCCTTGCCACCTTAAGCACCTTCACGTATCCCCTGGCGCTCAAACCAAGCCTCCTGTAGGTCCTGTTCAGAAACTCCAGGGCATCGGCGCTCACCTGGCAGCATTCCTCAATGCCCCTTATGGAAAGCTGTGAGTTATACATAATTTTTCTTTTCTCCAACCTATTATATTGAATGTCCCGGGCTCTCATTACTCTTTCTTTAACCTGCGCCGAGGTGAGGCCTGAGCTTTTTTGTTCAAGGTCCTCCATAGGGACCCTTGATACCTCGATCTGCAGGTCAATCCTGTCCAAAAGCGGTCCTGAAATCTTGCCGAAATACCTTTGAATGTCCCTGGGTGAGCACCGGCATTCCCGGGTGTGGTCTCCGTAATAACCGCAGGGACAGGGGTTGGCGCTTGCAACCAGCAGAAATTTGGCCGGAAAAGAAAAGGTTGCGCTTACTCTTGAGACGGTAATGGTCTCATTCTCCACCGGTTGCCGAAGCGTTTCCAGCACCTTCCTGGTAAACTCTGGCAGCTCATCCAAAAATAAAACACCCTGATGGGCAAGGCTTATCTCCCCCGGTTTGGGAATGCTGCCGCCACCTACCAGGGAAGCGGCGGAAATAGTATGGTGGGGCGCCCTGAAGGGAGGACTCTTTATAACCGGTCTACCCTCAAGTTTACCCGCTATACTGTATATCTTGGTCACTTCAAGGGCTTGCTCCTCATTAAGGTCGGGCAGTATTGTGGGCAGCCTTCTGGCAAGCATTGTCTTCCCGGACCCGGGGGGACCTATAAGAATTATATTATGCATACCGGCCGCGGCTATCTCCAACGCCCTTTTTGCGTTTTGCTGACCCTTCACGTCATTAAAATCGATTTGTACCCCGGAGGCCTCCTCTGGTTGTTCCTCTCTTTTATAACTCCGGTATAAATGGGGGCCTTCCAAAAACCCGACCGTATCCCCAAGGGTTTTCACCGCTATTATTTCCATCCCTTCTACTATGGAAGCCTCCTGCGCGTTTTCGCAGGGCAGTACAATTCTTTTAAAACCCATTTCCTTTAAGGCGATCGCCATAGTAAGCACTCCTTTTACCCCTTTGACCTGGCCACCTAGCGAGAGTTCCCCCAGAAAGGCGGTATCCTCCAGTGAAAGGGCTGGCGAAACCTGTCCCGAGGACAACAATATTCCTAAGGCTATGGGCAAATCATAAAGGGCCCCCTCCTTCCGTATGTCGGCAGGGGCCATGTTCACGGTTATTCTGCTTAAGGGAAATTCCATTCCCGAGTTTTTGATAGCGGACCTCACCCTTTCCTTGGATTCGTTCACTGAGGCATCGGGAAGTCCAACTATCGTGCAGTATGGGAGACCGTTAGAAATAAAGGTTTCTACCTCAACGCAAAACCCTTCTAGACCAAAAAAACAGCAGCTGTATATTTTTGACAGCATAAAAGACCACCTCTTTACAGCTTTGTTACAGCTTACTTTATCGCATCAAAAGCGTCCTTTATCAGCCGTATCTCCTTAACCGCGCCATCCTGTACCACCACTTCCACCACGTCAAACCTTATCTGCCGGTACAGCATCCTGTGACGGGTCAGGTATGACATCGCTATTCTCGTAAGCCTCCTCTGTTTTTCGTAGATAACGGCCTCACCGGGGGTACCGTAACGGGTATTCCGCCGGGTTTTCACCTCTACGAAGGCAAGGACCTTGTCGTCAAAGCCAATTATGTCCGCCTCTCCCTGTTTGTCCCGGTAGTTGGTCTCCAGTATCCTGTATCCGATATCTTCCAGGTATCTTCTGGCCGCTTCTTCCCCCAATTTACCTATTGACCTGCTGGAGGTCATCCTTTTCATCCCCTTTTTGGTAATCAAGCCAGTATATAAACGATAGTACCTCTGCAACCACTTCGTAAAGCTCGGGGGGGATTTCCTTACCTATTCCAACGCTGCCCAGCCTTACCGCAAGTCCTTCCTCCCTGTATAGGGGCACCCCTGCCTCGGCAGCAATGGCCAGTATCCTGTCCGCCAGAGGCCCTTCGCCGTAAGCCGACAGCCTTGGAGCCCTGTCCCCGTCGCTATATTTTATTGACGCCGCAATCCGTTTGCTACCCACAGGCTACACCCTCAAATCTATAACTTTATCAGATGTCTTTGGTTTTCTCTCCGGCTTTTTGCGACAGTCTATCCGGCTTACCCTAAACCCAGTCCTCTTAAGTCCATCACTTAGAATCTCTTTTTTCCTGTCTATAAGTCTTTTTGTATCAATACTCTCAACAAAGAAATCGCATTCCAGGTCTTTTTCTCGAAGTATCATATGAATTTTAATGCTTCCCAGATTGGGAGCCTTTGTTTCCATTTCCAGTTCCAAAAAATCATCCTGTCCATCCTCTCCACCACCCCTGTTTCTGTCGCTTCTTATTATACACCCGCAGGGTTCTTGCCTAAACAAAAAGGTGAATATGCTAAAGGTTTGACCGGCCAGCGCTTCTTCAAGAAGGACAGTCCTTTGGGCCAACAGCTCTGCCGCCGCTCGCTGATAGGGACGGGCTTTTCCCGCCGTTTTTATGCTTTCCAATAATAATTTTATGTCGACCGGCTCCACCGTGGGCCGTTTTCCTTCCATACGTTTGTTTGCCTCGTTAGCGCCCCTTTCTACCGGATGCTCATCCCCTCCGGTTCTTGATAAAGGATGTCTGGCCTTAGACGCCCCCTCATCGGCCCGTTCTTCTTTCAGTCCGGCTTGTTTAAAGAGAAGTTTCAACAGTATGTCCGGGAATCCTTTATTTTCCCGTAAATTTTTTGCCAGCACAATATTTGCAAGGCTTATCCTCATACCGTGCTTTGTTAGCTTTATTACGTCCTCCGCCTCCACTCCAGGTAATTCCGCCATAAGCAAGGATAGTTTTTGGTTGCCGTCGGCTGCCGGCCGGTTGATTGGGGTGCCTTCCCCCGCCCCTATTAGCCACTTTACCAATTCCCCAAGGGGCGCATTTACAAGGTCAATATCCACCGGTGGGAGATGCTCCGCAGAAAGCACCGCCTTGTCCAACAGATAGCAAATATGTTTTATAGCTCTTTGTATAGTCTCGGTATTGTTCGGAGTAACGGGCAGGCCGTTTTCCACCATTTTAACTATAATACCCGTGTCCTCAAGGGCTGCGCGGGTACCAGCTTCTACGTTAAAGCTTTCAATTTGGCTTATTCGGTCCCCTTCGGGGCCCGCGACCGCAAGAACTATCCTTCCTTCCCCAATCCCCTTAACTTGCAGCACAATGTCCTGGCCTCTCTTAAAGTCCAGGTCTGCAATAAGCCTTGTCTGAATAACCGTTCCGCCCTCCAGCTTAAGGAGCAGCATCCGGTCCCTAACCTCCAATACCCTGGCCGCAAATGTTTCCCCCAACCTTAGCGTGAGGCTGTCCTTTATTCTTTCAGTTATAAGTTCAGCTATTACCGGGCTAAGCTCCATCAATCCCGCCTCCGGATATTTTTTATAAAGGTTTTTCGGTGTACAGGGCACGGGCCGTGTTCCATGATGGCTAATATGTGCTCTTTGGTTCCGTAACCCTTGTTCTGGCTGAAGTTATACTGCGGATAGCGCTCGTCCAAAATGTCCATATACCTGTCCCTGGTCACCTTTGCTATTATGCTGGCCGCCGCAATGGATAGGCATGTGCTGTCCCCCTTCACCACGCTTTGCTGGTAAAGGTTGCAGCCCGGCAGCTTCATCGCATCAAGCAGCAGGCAGTCAGGCTTTTTTTTCAATCTTTCCACCGCAATAGCGGCGGCTTTATACGTGGCCCTTAAAATGTTAATTCTGTCAATCTCTCCGTTGTCCACCATCCCTACACCATAGGCAGCGGCCTTCTGTGTTATTATCCCATACAGGTAGTCCCGCCGCTCTGGAGATAGCTTCTTTGAATCGTCTATACCGGGTACAAAAAAATCCTCCGGCAGAATAACCGCTGCGGCAACGACAGGCCCGGACAGTGGGCCGCGTCCGGCCTCGTCTATACCCGCCACCAGAGTGTATCCTTTTTGCCGGAGGCCGCTTTCTATTCTTTTCATCCTATCTATTCTTTCGAACTCAAGGGCTTCCCTCTTTAACTTTCCCTGTACCCTTCTTCCAAGGTCCCTCACACCGGACCGGCTGTCGGCAAGAAGCCCGGGTATAAGCCGCTGCTGTTCCTCGCTGTCCAATCGCTCTATGTAGGCCTTTATCTGGCTTATGCTTCCGGTTAGCAAAAGAATTCCCCCTATTTTCAGCTTATTCCTGTTCCGGGTTGGCGGGAGGCATCTCCAGGGAAATGCGACCCAGCCTTCCGGCTCTGAAGTCGTCAAGCAATACCCCCGAAGCTCTAAGGGTGTCAACCCTTCCGCCCTTCATAAGGCAGCCCCTTTTTTTTCCTACCTGCTCCAGTACCCCATAGGTGGTATCCTTTAGCCCTGGAATCCCGTAACCCCTTTTCAAAAGCCCCGGATCGGCACCCAAAAGCCTTTCTATTAGATTAAGAGCAAGCTTTTCGCTGCTTAATATTTCTGACTTTATCGCTCCGGTTAGGGCAAGGTTTATTCCAACATTTTTCTCTTCGAACCTGGGCCAGAGCACCCCCGGCGTATCCAAAAGGTCGATGTGCTTTGTCACTTTTATCCACTGTTTTCCCCTGGTCACACCGGGCCTGTCCCCTGTCTTTGCCGAAGCCTTTCCGACTATTCGGTTAATAAGCGACGACTTGCCCACGTTGGGGATACCCACTATCATCACCCGGATGGGCCTGTTTCTCCTGCCCCGCCTTCGCCATTTTTCCCGGATATCTTCTCCCTTGGCCTCAAGTTGCATCAAAAGGTCCCGGACACCGGACCCACTTAATGAATCCACTGCCACAGCAGGTATGGACTGCCTTCCGAAATGCTCTATCCAGCTGGAAGTGATGCCGGGATGGGCAAGGTCGCTTTTGTTAAGCGCAACAATCCTCTTGGTTGCGGGAATGAGCCTTTTAAGCTCCGGGTTGTTGCTTGAGTAGGGTATCCTTGCATCAAGCAACTCAATAGCAAAGTCTACCAGCTTTACGTTTTCCTTTATTTGTTTTAGAGTTTTGGTCATGTGACCAGGAAACCATTGAATATTCATTCAAGAAATACCCCTTTAGTGAATTCTTTCCGGCGGCAGGGGCCATATACGTAGCACCGCTTCTCCCCGGATGTTTTCAAGCGGTACAAATCCCACATCGGAAAACCGGCTGTCCCTGCTGTCGTTTCTATTATCACCCAATACAAACACAGTATCCGGGGGTACCACCACCTCGGAGAAATTGCCCAGGGGCTTTTCGTTAATATAGGGTTCGTCCAGCTCTACACCGTTTAAGTACACCCTGTGGTCCCGGACCTCCACCCTGTCCCCCTCTACACCTATAACCCTTTTTATGAAAATGAGTGACGGATTGCCGGGGTATTCAAATACCACAATATCCCCGTACCGCGGTCCGTCAAACCTGTAGCCTATCTTATTGACTGCCAGCCTGTCCCTGTCCCTTAAGGTGGGAAGCATTGAAGATCCGTCCACCAACACCGTTTCGAATAAAAAGGCCTTAATTACAATGGCTAATACTATTGCTATTATAATGGATTCTATCCATTCCCTAACCTGACTCTTGGAACCTGAAGTCATATGCGCCCCTCCCGTCAATGTGGCCCTTATAGCGCCGGCACCAGCTCTTTTCGTTTGCTATATATAACGCATTTAAAACTTTACATCTCCTTTTGCATGTCGTCCCCAGCGTAACGGTTATAATTATGTTTACGAGCCGCAAAACAAATTATGGGACTGCTGTCAGTCCCATAAAGTCTGCTATTTTCTCTCTTTAACCCTGGCAGCCTTGCCCACTCTATCACGAAGATAATAAAGCCTTGCCCTTCTGACCCTTCCCTTTCTGACCACCTCTATTTTATCCAGCTTGGGAGAATTCAAAAGGAATGTTCTTTCAACTCCTACTCCGTACGAAACCCTTCTTACTGTGAAGGACTCGTTTACGCCGCCGTTCTGCCTCTTTATTACAGTCCCTTCAAAGACCTGAATCCTTTCCCTGCTTCCTTCCTTTATCTTTACGTGCACCCTTACGTTATCACCCACCTGAAACTGGGGTGTTTCCTTTTTTAGCTGTCCGCTTTCAACCATTTTAATCAGGTCCATTTTATACCTCCTTCCCTCCAAGGCGTTCGTACTGCCCTTGGCAGAATTGGACCGCCTGTTATGCCAAATGCTATTATAGCACATGGTGCGTCATATCACAATTTATTTTTCCCTTTTAAGGGTCCTTCGCCATCATCTGTAAGACTACAGCCTTCCAGTAGGTCGGGCCTTAGGGCCTTTGTTGTCTCAATAGCCCTTTCCCTTCTCCATTCTTCGATTCTTTTGTGATCACCCGAAAGCAGAACCTCCGGCACCTTCATGCCCATAAACTCTGCCGGCCTGGTGTACTGGGGATACTCAAGCAGTCCCCCGGTAAAGGATTCCTCTTCCAGCGACTTAAGACTTCCTATCACCCCCGGTAGCAGCCTTGCAACCGCATCCACTATTACCATCGCCGGCAGCTCTCCGCCGGTTAATACGTAATCGCCTATGGAAATCTCCTCGTCCACCATGCTGTCTATTACCCTCTGGTCCACGCCTTCATAGTGACCGCATACAATAACCAGATGGCCTTGTCTGCTAAGGGTAGCGGCTTTCTGCTGCACAAAGGGTTTCCCCCGCGGGCTTGTGAGTATAACCAATGCTTCGGGGCAGCCTTCCTTTACAGAAGCTATCGCATTATATATAGGCTGCGGCATCATCACCATACCGGCACCGCCACCGTAGGGGTAATGGTCAACCCTCCGGTGCTTGTCCCGGGAAAAGTCCCTTATATTGACAATGTTTACCTGTATTATACCCTTTTCTACAGCCTTTCCAATAATGCTGCTACACAAAAGTGAGTCAAACATCTCCGGGAAAAGGGTTAGAATATCAATCTTCACTCCACCAGCCCCTCCGGTAGTTGCACCCTTATGGTCTTTTTGGCGATATCAATATCCTTTACCATCTCTTTAACCGCCGGGATAAGGACCTCTCCCTTTTCTCTCTTCACCACGTACAAATCGTTGGCACCGGAAGACAATACGTCCTCCACCTCGCCAATCGCTTCGCCATCGGTGGTAAGAACTTTGCATCCTATTATGTCGAACACAAAAAAGTGCCCCTCTTCCAGTTTGGCCAGGTTGGCCCTGTCAACCACCAGATAACTGCCCTTGAACGGCTCTACCGAACGGATGTCGTCATATCCCTTTAGCTTTATAGCCACACAGTTCTTCCTATAGGGCCTGTGCCTTTCCACCTGCACCGGCAGCCTTTCCTTCCCCGTGTCTATATAGCAGTCCTCAAGCCCGTCAAAGCGATCGGGGACATTGCTAATCAAAAGCACCTTAAGCTCGCCCCTTATTCCAAGGGTGTTTGCAATATAAGCTATCCTGTAATAATCCATTGGGACCATCACCACGCTATTTGGACAAAGGCCGGTACCTCTCTGCCCCTTTATTCTATTATCTCCACCACTACCCTTTTGTTTTGTTTCACCGCCGAGGCCTTAACAATGGTCCTCATGGCCTTGGCAATCCTGCCCTGCTTGCCTATAACCTTACCCATATCCTCCGGGGCCACCTTCAGTTCCACTATTATCGACTGTTCTCCGTCCACCTGCTTTACTTCCACCATCTGCGGGTGGTCAACGAGGGAACGAGCAATAAATTCAACCAACGCCTTCATAGCTACACCTCCGGTTATTCCTCACTGCTCTCTGCTTCGGCTCCATCGTAAAGCCCTTCGGATTTGAACAAAGCCTTAACGGTGTCCGAGGGCTTCGCACCCTTTTTGAGCCACTCCGCTGCCCTTTCCTGGTTTATTTTAATCTCCTTCGGCTGGGATATGGGATTATAATACCCAATCTCTTCTATAAACCTTCCATCCCGGGGAGATTTGGAATCAGCCACCACAATCCTGTAAAAGGGTCTTTTCTTTGCACCCATCCTTCTAAGTCGGATTCTAACTGCCATTTTTTCACCTCCTATGCACGGTTTTCGTAACGTCTTTTTTGTTTTTATATAAAGGGGAAACCGGGCTTTCCTTTTTTTGGACCCTTCCCCATTTCGGCAAACTGTCTCATAAGCTTTCTCGTCTGTTCAAACTGCTTTAATAACCTGTTCACCTGCTGTATCCTGGTCCCGCTTCCGGCGGCTATCCTTTTTCGCCTGCTGCCGCTTATTATCGAAGGGTTGTTCCTCTCCGCCGGCGTCATGGAATTTATTATCGCTTCCACCCAGGCCAGTTCCTTTTCGTCAATCTCCATCGGCCCCATTTTACCCTTATTTATGCCGGGTATCATCCCCATAATCTGGTCTATGGGGCCCATATTCCTTACCTGGCGCAGCTGCTCCAAGAAATCGTCCAGCGTAAACTGCTGACTCTTTAGCTTCCTTGTAAGCTCCGCCGCTTTCTTTTGGTCAAAGCTCTGTTCGGCCTTTTCTATTAGCGTGAGCACATCGCCCATGCCAAGAATCCGGGATGCCATTCGGTCGGGGTGAAACAGTTCTATATCTTCCACCTTTTCCCCGGTACCTACAAACTTTACCGGCTTGCCGGTAACCGCCTTTACTGAAATAGCGGCCCCTCCCCGGCTATCCCCATCCAGTTTGGTGAGGAATATCCCGTCTATACCTATTCTGCTGTTAAAGGCTTGGGCCACATTGACCGCGTCCTGCCCCGTCATGGCATCCACCACCAGCAGTACCTGGTCGGGCACCACTTTTTCCTTCATTTCTTTCAGTTCAGCCATAAGTGTATCGTCAATATGCAGTCGACCGGCGGTGTCTATTATTACAACGTCCCTACCGTTCTTTTTGGCCTCCGCCAGGCCCGCCTTTGCAATATCGGCGGGTTTTCCCTTGTCTCCCATGGAAAACACCGGTATACCGGCCTTTTCCCCCATAACGTGCAGCTGTTTTATTGCCGCGGGTCTGTATATGTCACAGGCCACCAAAAGGGGGCTCTTTCCGCTTCGCTTTTCAAAATACTTTGCCATTTTTGCTGCTGCGGTGGTCTTTCCCGCCCCCTGCAGTCCCACCAGCATTATCTTTGTAACACCCGACGACGAGAAGACTGGCCTGCTTGGGGCACTTCCCATAAGCTCCACAAGCTGCTCCTTCACAATTTTTATCACCTGCTGGCCGGGGGTCAGGCTTTCCATTACCTCGCCGCCCACCGCCCGATCGGTTACTTTTTTTATGAAGTCCTTAACCACCAGAAAGTTTACGTCCGCCTCCAGCAGCGCGAGCCTTACCTCCCTCATGCCTTCCTTAACGTCCTTTTCGGACAGCTTGCCCTTGCCCTTAAGTTTCTTAAAGGTTTGCTGCAGCTTTTCGGTTAACCCTTCAAAGGCCATATATATTAACCTCCCGTTGCTTGAGTGATAAACTCCATTATTTCCCGAAGCTCCGCCATAAGTTTTTCTTTCCCGCCCTCCGCCTCAAGGGCGTCTATTACCCCGGCAATGCGGTCCAGTACCACCGACCATTCCTTACGGTCCCTATGGAACCTTTTTACCAGTCCAAGGCTATCTTCCATGCCGTACAGCTGTTTTTTCGCCCTTTTTAAGTTGTCGTGTACCGCCTGCCTGCTTATGCCCAGCAGTTCCCCTATCTCTGCCAGCGAATAATCCTTCATATAGTAAAGGTCAATTATTTCCTGCTGCCTTAGGGTAAGTACGCTACCGTAGAAGTCATAAAGAAGCGCCATCTCAACGAATTTTACATCCATGTATACATCATCCCAATACGCCTGTAAAGGCAAAATGCTTTACAGGCGTATTCTATATTATTATTATCCAGTTGTCAACAGTAAATTCATCCTAAAAACGCTTGGGCGAAGGCCTTTCCATCGAAGGGCTGCAGGTCCTCCATACCTTCGCCGAGGCCTACGTATTTTACAGGTATGTCCAGCTCTCGCTTTATCGCCAGCACTATTCCGCCCTTTGCGGTGCCGTCCAGCTTGGTGAGTATTATACCGGTAATATCCGTTATCTCTTTGAACATCCTGGCCTGCACCAGCGCGTTTTGGCCCGTTGTTGCATCAAGCACCAGATAGGTCTCCCGGCTACAGTCGCCGGCCTCCCTGTTTATTATCCTCTGAATCTTTTTTAGCTCCTCCATAAGGTTCTTCTTGTTGTGCAGCCTGCCCGCGGTGTCACATATTACAACCTCCGCATTCCTGGCCCTGGCTGCGCCCAGCGCATCAAAAACCACAGCGGCGGGGTCGGAACCCTCGCTGTGCTTTATTATTTCCGCCCCGGCCCTTTGGCCCCAGACCTCCAGCTGTTCTATCGCTGCGGCCCTGAAGGTGTCAGCGGCAGCAATAAGTACTTTTTTGCCCCTATGTTTATAATGGGCTGCAAGTTTGCCGATGGATGTGGTCTTCCCAACGCCGTTTACCCCCACCACCAGTATGACCGTTGCGGTATCCTCCGGCACAGCCTCTGTCCTTTCATCGTCAAGCATTTCCCTTATAATGCTCTTTAGCTCTTCCCTGACTCCTTCCCCGGTTAGGCTCCTGTCCTGCCTTATCCTTTCGTTTAAAGCCTCTATAATTTCAAGGCTGGTTCCCACCCCGACATCGGCTGTTATAAGCGCTTCCTCCAGCTCTTCCAGCATTTCCGGGTCGGGTTTGTTTGCTAGCGACAATACCCTGTCCACCTTTTTCCTGATATCTTCCCTGCTTTTCTTAAGGCCCTCCATAAACCTTGGAATAAGCCCCGGCTGTCTTTCCTGCATTCTTTATTCCTCCCTAGCTAACCATATCCTCAAGTTTTACCGAGACCAGTTTGGAAATACCCTTTTCCTCCATGGTCACCCCGTGTAGATTGTTTGCTATCTCCATGGTGCCCTTCCTGTGGGTTATGACCACAAACTGTATGTCGGAGGACAGTTTTTTAAGAAAAGCACCGAATCTCTCCACGTTGGCATCGTCAAGGGCGGACTCAATTTCATCCAGTATACAAAAGGGCGACGGTTTAACCGACAGTATGGCAAACAAAAGCGCTATGGCTGTCAGTGCCTTTTCACCGCCCGATAGCAGCGACAGATGCTGCAGTTTTTTGCCCGGTGGCTGTGCTATAATATCAATCCCCGACTCCAGCACGTCCTCGCTGTCCGAGAGTAGTACCTGGGCCTTCCCGCCTCCAAACAGCTCCCGGAACACCTTGCCAAAGCTCTCGTTTATTACCGAGAACTGCTCCCCGAACTGCTTTCGCATTGTGTCCAGCATTTCCTTTATTATTTTTATAAGGGATTCCCTGGCCTCCTCCAGGTCCTGACGCTGGACTGACAGAAAATCGTACCTTTCCTTCACTTTCTGGTACTCGTCGATGGCGTTTAAATTTATATTGCCAAGGTCCTTAATACTAACTTTAAGCTCGCCTATCCTGCTTCGGGCCTCTTTTTCGCTGTCTATCTCGCACTTGAAGTCAAGGGCCTGTATGCGGGTGACCTCATAGTCCTCCCACATCCTGTCCTGGAGACCGCTTAGCTCCATCTCCACCTTGGTAAGCTGAACCTCGTGCCTGTGCAGCTTCTTTTCCAGCTCAGATATCTCCCGGTTTATTTCCTTGCCCAGGCTTTCCTTGTCCTTTATCCTCTGCTGGCACTCTGTCTTTATCTGCTCCAGCCTTACCATTTCGCCGTTATCTTTGCTGTTCTCGCCGGTAAGGGTTTCAATCTCCTGTCGTAGCAAGCAAGCCGCGCTCTCCAGCTTTAGTATGTTCTTTTTGTTTATCTCTATTTCTTTTTCCCTGTCAATCATAGACGACTGCAGCCTCTGCAGCGATGAAACCGTCTGCTGGTAGCCTGCCTGTACGTCTTCCAGCTTTTGTCCGAGCCTTGCCGCCTCAACCCGGTGGGCGGTCAGCTGCTGCATTATGTTCTCCCGGTCCTGTTTTTTTTCGGAGCTAATTCTTTGAAGGTTCTTTATGGTCTCCTGTCTTTCCCTGTTTTCCGTTTCCTTTTCCCTTATGCTTCTTATTATTCTGTCTATTTCGTTCTGGGTTTCGGAGTAGTCGGATTCCAGCTCTAGTTTTTCGGTTTCAAGTTGCTTTATTTTGGTTTTCCTTTCAGAAAGGTCATTATGTTTAGCCTCGGCCATCTCTGCGAGCTTAATCCGCTGCAGCTCAAGGCTGTGGAGCGCCTCCGCCGTCTCCGCAAGCCTAAGCCCTGTATCCTGCTCCTCCCGATAAAGGTCCTGCAGGGATTTATCCAGCTGCTTTGCAGCCTCTTCCTTATCGGTTATGGCCTTTGCCAGCAGCCCTATCTCTCTTTTCCGCTGCAGAAGTCCGGCCTCTTTGCTTTGGCTGCTTCCTCCCGTCATGGAGCCGCCGGTGTTTATTACGTCCCCGTCCACCGTCACTATTCTGAATGCGTATTTGTAGGCCCTTGCCATCCTTATGCCGCTGTCCAGGCTGTCCACAACTATCACCCTGCCCAGCAGGTTTTGTATTATTCCGCGTACCTTTGCCGGGCATTCCACCAGCGACGACGCCTTACCCACACACCCTTCCATTCTAAGCGCACCCTCTTCGTTTTTGGAAAGGTGTCTTGCCTTTACTGAACTCACCGGCAAAAAGGTAGCCCGTCCCAGTTTGTTTCGCTTCAAAAACTCTATAGCCGCCTTGGCATCCTCTTCGGTATTGGTAACTATGCTCTGTAGGCTGTAGCCCAAAGCGGTCTCTATGGCCCTTTCAAGGCCCGCTTGCACTTCTATCAGCTCCGCCACGGGGCCTATTATCCCCCTTGATAGGGTTTTGTCCCTGCCGCAGGCCGTCACAACTCCCCTTACGCTCCTTGAGTATCCCTCGTATTCCTTTTCCATCTGCTGCAATAGTGCCAGCTTGGACTTGTCGGCTCCCAGGGCCTGGCCAAGTTTTTTAAACTCCTGTTCCAGCCGGTTGCGCTTAACCGCAAGGTCGTCTACCCTTTTTTCAAGAACACCCCTTTGCCTTGTCTTTTCTTTAATATCCATGGCGAGGGTGTCCAACCTGACTTTAAGGTCACTCTTTTCACCTTTTAGCTTTTGTATCAACGCAGTGGTATTATTAATCTCCTCCAGCAGTTGTACCTTGCGTTTGTATATGGTCTCGTTAAGGGTCCTTAAGCTGTTGGCCCTGCTGTTTTGTTCGGATATAAGGTTCAGGTTTTCTATAATCTCCGTTTTTATCTCCTCGGCCCTTTCCTCTTCCTCCCCCACCTGGGCCCCTATAAGGTCAAGGTTTGCCTGGAAGGATTCCATTACTTCCTTTTTGTCTTCCAGCTTAATTTTAAGGTCCTGTACCTCACGCTCCCTGGTTCGCTTTTCGTCCTCTACCATCGCCATGTCCTGCTCTATCCTGTTTAATTCCTTTAAATGCATGTTTATGCTTTCCTTCTCGCCCTGAACCCTCTGCTTTAGTACCTTAATTTCTCCCTCTTTCTTTTCCGCCAGGTTGAGGTTTTTAAACATCCGCTCCTGTATGACCTTTAATTCTTCCTCCATCTGCACTGCCCTGTTTTCCAGGGCGGAGATTTCCGTTTCAAGGCGGGTTAGGGCGCTGCCCTTTTCGCCAATACCCCTATGCAGTTCCTTGGACCTGTCCTCTATACTGTCTTTTTGCCTGTTAAGCCTTTCTATGTTCCTCACAAACATGCTCAGTTCAAGACGTTTAAGCTCGTCACGCATTTCAATATAGGACTTTGCCACTCTGCTTTGCTCCGCCAAGGGGCCTATCTGTCTCTGCAGTTCCTCAATAATATCCCCCAGCCTTAAAAGGTTCTCCTCGGTCTTCTTAAGCTTCCTTTCGGCCTCTTCCTTCCTGGTTTTGTATTTAACTATTCCTGCGGCCTCTTCAAAGACCCTGCGCCGGTCCTCGGCCTTTGAGCTAAGTATTTCGTCTATCCTTCCCTGGCCGATTATCGAGTAGCCCTCCTTACCTATTCCGGTATCCATAAACAGCTCGTTTATGTCCTTTAGCCTACACCCGGTCTTGTTGAGGTAATACTCGCTCTCTCCGGACCTGTATACCCTTCTTGTTACCATCACTTCTGAATATTCGATGGGCAAAAAACCGTCACTGTTGTCAAGGGTAATCGAAACTTCCGCAAAGCCCAACGCTTTTCTGCTGTCAGTTCCAGAAAATATTACATCCTCCATCCTGCTGCCCCTTAATGCCTTTATGCTCTGCTCACCCAGCACCCACCTGACACCGTCGGCGATATTGCTCTTACCGCTGCCGTTGGGCCCGACAATGGCAGCGATACCGCTGTCAAACTGCAGGTTTATTTTGTCGGCAAAGGATTTAAAGCCCTTCATTTCTATGCTTTTAAGATACATATTATTTACCTCCGACCTGTGTGCTGCATCAGTCAAATGCCCTTCTCCAAAACGCGACGGTAGTCCACCTCCGACAGTCCGTCACCGCTAATAATGCGCAGTACCGTCTGTCCCAGGCCCCTGTTACCGGTTACTTTAACCGCTAGCCTGGGATACGCTTCCCTAAGGGATTTAATGCTTTCCTTGCCTATTCCCTGCAGCGTTGGTAATGTCCGCGGGTTTGCTTCAATTACAAGTTCGCCCACCGAATTTAAGCCCCTCTGGTCAATTACCTTACTGACAACCTTTAACAGTAGCCTCGAATCCACCAGCTGCCGGAAGGACGGATGGAAGGGCCCTGCCACCACCTCGCCCTCCTCGTTTATCATATCGGTGGGCTGCAGCCCCATCCTTATCACCTTTATCCTTTCCCTTGCAAACATCTCCGCCAGCGTAACACACACATCCACTGCCTCCCCAAGCGGAAGGGGCCTGTATGTACCCGCCCTGTACATCTCTTCCAGTGCGGTACCCCTAATAATCAGTGCCGGGTAAATCCTTACAAAGTCCGGCCCAAGGGCGCACACCCGTTCAGCGGTCTCAATCTCGGCCTCCCGGTCGGAGCCGGGCAGGCCGACCATCATCTGCAGGCCCAGGTTAAACCCGTACCCTCTTATAAGCCTTGAGGCGTATGCCACGTCCTCTGCCGTATGCCCCCTTTGGCTTAAGTCCAGCACCCGGTTGTTCATGGATTGGACACCCAGTTCTACCGTGTCCACTCCATACCCTTTAAGATTGTCAAGTATCGAATTGTTTATATAGTCCGGCCGTGTTGAAAGCCTTATCCCGTCAATAAGACCCTTACGCTTTGCGGCGTAGGCCTGCCCGAGGAACGCATTTTGAAGTGGTAATGGTATGCCGGTAAAACTGCCCCCGAAAAATGCAACCTCTACCCTCTTGGCGTCTCTAGGGAATGTAGCAATGTATTCTCGCACGGTGGTAAGAATGTGCTCCGGCAAAACCGGGCGTTCTTTACCGGTTATTTTGTTCTGGCTGCAGAACACACAGTGGTGGGGGCAGCCTGTATGGGGTATGAAAAAGGGTATTATGTAATGTTCCTTGGCCATTCTATTCCTCCAGCCTTTCAATGGCTTTTTTCGCGGCCATCTGTTCCGCTTCCTTTTTGCTCTTTCCAACGCCCTCCCCGTACGACTTGTCGCCTATGCAGACCCTTACCCGAAATGTCTTGTCATGGTCCGGGCCCTGCTCGGATACGAGCCGATATTGAACGCTCCGGCCCCCTGATGCCTGGACCTTTTCCTGAAGCGTCGTCTTGAAATCTGTAGTAAACCCGCCTTCGGGCAACCGGGATATTCTCTCATTAATATATCGGATAATAAAGTCCCTTGCCGCAGGGTATCCGCCGTCTAGGTACATGGAACCCACCACCGCTTCAAAGGCGTCCGCCAGGATGGACCCCCTTTTCCGGCCTCCGCTTGCTTCTTCTCCCTTGCCCATAAGCAAAAATTCACCCAGCCCCAGCCCCGCTGCATAGGGTCCCAGGGCCTGTCCCTTTACCAGTGAAGCCCTGAGTTTTGTAAGGGCACCTTCCGGATACTCCCGGAACCGGTTGTACAAAAACTCGCTGACCACCATTTCCAGCACGGCATCACCCAGAAATTCAAGCCTTTCATTGTATCCATCCCTTGGCAAGTCCTTTTCATTTGCGTAGGAGCTATGGGTCAGGGCGATATTCAAAAGACCTATATCCTCAAACCTGTACCCAAGCCTATCCTGCAGCTTGCCAAGTTCTTGGGTCCTATTTTTACCTATATTCAAAGCCAGCATCCTTTCCAATTGATTACTCCTCAAAGATGCACTTTTTACATTATAGCATATTTTTGGCTAAAAAACCGTCGGGCGTTTACTCGCCGAACCTTTTGAAGCAAATGCTGGCGTTATGCCCGCCAAAGCCCAAAGAATTGGATATGGCATAATATACAGCACGTTTCTCGCCCCTGTTGGGTGTATAGTAGAGGTCACAGTCGGGGTCGGGGGTATTATAGTTTATCGTGGGCGGGATAAACTCCTCATGGATAGCCAGCACCGATGCGATTGCCTCCACGCCTCCCGCCGCCCCCAAAAGGTGTCCGGTAACCGACTTTGTGGAACTCACCGCCAGCTTGTAGGCATGCTCTCCAAACACCTGTTTTATAGCCTCGGTCTCAAACCTGTCGTTATACTCGGTGGAAGTCCCGTGGGCATTAATATAGTCAATGTGCTCCGGCAGAGCCCCTGCATCGGCCAAAACCCTTTCCATGGCAGCGGCGGCCCCGATGCCGCCCGGAGCGGGGGCGGTTATATGATGGGCGTCGGCGGTCATGCCATAGCCCGCCACCTCCGCGTATATGCTTGCTCCTCTTTTTATAGCGTGCTCCAGCTCCTCCAGCACCAGAATCCCTGCACCCTCCCCCAGCACAAAGCCGTCCCTTTCTTTGTCGAAGGGCCTGCTGGCGCCTTTGGGGTCGTGGTTCCTTGTGGACAGGGCCCTCATGGAACAGAACCCCGCCACCGCTATGGGGGTAACAGACGCCTCGGTACCTCCGGTGATAATCATATCCGCGTCTCCCCGCTGGATAATCCTTAGTGCATCCCCTATAGCGCTGGTACCCGAAGCACAGGCGGTGACTACCGTCTTGTTGGGTCCCTTTGCCCCGAAGGCTATAGCCACCTGTCCCGCGGCCATGTTGGAAATCATCATAGGTATAAAGAAGGGGCTTACCCTGGAGGGCCCCTTTTCCAGGATGACCCTGAACTGGTTCTCAAGGGTCTCAATGCCCCCTATCCCGGAACCTAATACTACTCCCAACCTGCTCCTGTCCAGCCCATTCAAATCCACGCGGCTGTCCTCCACCGCCATTCTGGCAGCGGCAATGGCGTACTGGGTAAAGGTATCCATCCGCCTTGCTTCCTTTTTATCCATAAAATCGCCGGGTACAAAGTCTTTAACCTCCGCGGCTATTGTACAATCAAAGCCTTCCGCATCAAACTTGGATATTTCGGCTATACCGGATACTCCATCCTTAAGCGAGGACCAAAGCCTGTCTTTTCCCAAACCGACGGGGGTTACCGCCCCTAAGCCGGTAACCACTACTCTCTTTTCCAATCCGGTGACCTCCCATCCTTTGTGTTTTTGTTCTACATATAAAGCGTTAATATTATTACATTCCCCTATCTACCGCTTAAGAGGGCAAAGCCCGAAGAATACTGTTTGAAACCAGATCCTTCGCTATCGCTCAGGATGACAAAAAGATCGCTCAGGATGACACCTTGGGAAATGTATAGTTTTAAATACGTTGTGTATATAAACAGAATACTATTATCTGAGGTGTACTTAAGAAAGTCCCGATTTCAATCGGGACTTTCCGCCTAGCTATTTACTTTTATGTATTCTACAGCATCCCCGACAGTACTGATTTTTTCTGCGTCCTCGTCCGGGATCTCCAGATCGAATTCTTCTTCCAAAGCCATTATCAGCTCCACCAGGTCCAGGGAATCCGCTCCCAAGTCCTCCAGAAAGCGGGCATCGCTGACTATATCCTCTTCGTCTACGCCTAACTGGTCTGCTATAATCTCTCTTACCTTCTCTAGTATCATCTTGTCACCTCCCTCCAGAATTAGCTATAAAATATATATTAAATATATTACATAACAATTCCACCGTCAACGCCAATTATTTGTCCGGTTATGTATGAGGCAAGGTCGCTGCTTAGGAAAGCTGCGAGCCATGCAACGTCCTCCGGTGTACCCGGCCTGCCCAGCACCACTCTCTTTGTCATCTCTTCTCTCAGGCCCTCGGACAGCTTCATTGTCATATCGGTCTGTATAAAGCCCGGGGCAATGGCATTAACCGTAATACCCCTTGACCCCAGTTCCTTGGCCACCGCCTTTGTAAAACCAATAACCCCCGCCTTGGAGGCACAGTAATTGGCCTGGCCGGCGTTGCCATATAGACCGACAACCGATGAAATATTGACTATTCTTCCCCATCTTTTTTTCATCATAACACTGGCTGCAGCCCTGGTACAGTTGAATACCCCTGTCAGGTTGGTTTGAAGCACCTCGTCCCAGTCTTCGTCCTTCATCCGGACAAGCAGCCCGTCCCGGGTTATGCCGGCACAGTTTACAAGGATGTCCACAGAGCCCAACCGCTTCTTTGCGGTTTCTATAAGCGCCTTTGCCTGGCCGGCGTCGGTCACGTCGGCGGCAATGGCTGCCGCACTTCCTCCCGACCCCGTTATTTGCTCCACAGTTTCCTGTGCCGCCTTGGAGTTGCTGGTGTAGTTCACCGCCACCTTTGCCCCGAGCCCTGCTAGGGTTACGGCTATGGCCCGGCCTATACCCCTTGAGCCGCCGGTAACCACCGCAGCTTTTCCGCTTAACTCAAGCATTTTATCCCCTCCAGTGCTTTGAGGGCAACCTCCAGCGTTTCCATGTTTTCGATGTTCATAACCGTTGCCCCCTTGTCTATTTTCTTAATAAAGCCGGACAGCGTCTTCCCCGGCCCTATTTCCACGAAGGTATCCGCCCCCAGCGCGAGCATCCTTCTCACGCTCTCCTCCCACTGCACCGGGTTGCTTACCTGTTTTATCAGGTTTCGCTTTATTCTTTCGCTTCGGGTCTCCTCCATGGCGGTAACATTTGCTATTACCGGGAAGGAAGCATCTGTTATCAAAATTTTCTCCAGTTCCCTCTCCAGTTTATCCTCCACTGGCCTTAAAAGGCTGCAGTGAAAGGGTGCGCTGACTGGCAGTATTACCGCCCTTCTTGCTCCCATATCCCTAGCTATTTCGACGGCTACCGCCACCGCCTCCCTTTCTCCAGATATGGCAGTCTGGCATGCGCAGTTGTAGTTGGCAGGCTCCACCACCCCCCGGTGGGATGCCCTGCGGCAACACTCCTCTATGCTTTCCTTGTCAAGGCCGATGATGGCCGCCATGGTGCCGGTGTTTAACGGAACGGCACTTTGCATGTATCTTCCCCTCTTTTGCGCCAACGCCACCGCGTCCTCAAAATCCATGGAACCCGCCGCAATTAAGGCGGAGTATTCGCCAAGGCTTAAGCCCGCCGCCATGTCTGGCTTTATTCCGTGTTTTTCAAACTGACGCAACATAGCAGTACTTACCGTCAGTATGGCCGGTTGAGTGACCTCTGTCTGCGCCAGCCTTTCCTCCGGTCCTTCAAATATTATCCTTTTTAGCCCGAAGCCCAGCACACGGTCCGCACTGTCAAAAACCTCCTTTGCCTCAGGCAGGTTTTGGTATAAGTCTTTGCCCATACCAATATATTGTGCTCCCTGTCCGGGAAATATGAATGCGACTGCGCTCATAACTACCTCCCTAAAATCTTTGCTGTATTTTTTAGTACATCTCCTGCCTCATCAAACATTCCCTTAATTATTTCATCAACGGTTTTAATATCACTAATAAGTCCTGCAATCTGTCCGGCCATGACCGACCCGGCCAATGTATTCCCATCAACCACCGCATCCTTCAGTTTCCCGGCTCCGAGTCTTTCCAGTTCCCCCGCCGGCGCCCCGGACCTTTCCAGCCTTTCAAATTCCCTGGTCAGTTTATTCCTAAGGGACCTGACCGGATGGCCGGTGCTCCTGCCCGAAACAATCGCATCCCTATCCCCAGCATTTATAAGCGCTTCCTTGTAGTTTTGGTGGACGGTACATTCCTGCGAACAGACAAACCGGGTACCCATCTGAACACCCTCAGCACCCAGTGCCAGGGCCGCCACCAGCCCACGCCCGTCGGCTACACCCCCGGCGGCTATTACAGGAATGTCCACCGCATCCACAACCTGCGGTACAAGGCACATGGTGGTCAGTTCCCCCACGTGTCCCCCGGCTTCGGTACCCTCGGCTATAAGAGCATCGGCTCCCACCGATTGCATTCGCTTCGCCAGGGCTATGCTGGGTACAACCGGGATAACCTTGGCCCCCACACCCTTCAAATCGCCTATATATTTACCGGGGTTCCCGGCACCGGTGGTTACCACCCTTACCCTGTGCCTTATTATTACCTCCATTACCTGGTCCACAAAGGGTGACAGCATCATCACGTTTACGCCAAAGGGCCTGTCGGTCAGTTCCTTGGCCTTTACAATTTCCCTTTCCACCACTTCCCCGGGAGCGTTGCCCGAGCCTATTATACCAAGGCCGCCCGCGTTGGATACCGCCGCCGCCAGCCCTGCGGTGGCCACCCAAGCCATACCCCCCTGAAGAATTGGATACCTTATATCCAATATTTCGCATATCCTAGTATGTATCATTTCCACCACTCCCATTCCGAATTAACACTACCTGCTCCATTTTATTACACAGGAGCCCCAAGTCAGCCCCGCTCCGAAGCCCACCAGCACCACGTTGTCACCTTTTTTGATAAGCCCCTGCTCCAGCGCTTCGTCCAGAGCCACCGGTATGGAAGCCGAGGACATGTTGCCGTATTTGTTTAGGTTCATGAATATCTTTTCACTGCCTATTTTAAGCCTTTTGGCGGCGGATTCCACTATCCTTTTGTTTGCCTGGTGGGGCACAATAAAGTCGATGTCCCCGGTAGTTAGCCCCGCCTTTTCCATTACCTTAAGCGTAGCCGTCGGCATGATACCCACCGCAAATTTATAAACCTCGCCGCCGTTCATATGTATGAAATGCTTGCCGGATTTTACCGTTTCAAGGGTGGCCGGCATCCTGGAACCCCCGGCGGGCAGCGTGAGGAATTTTCCCTTCCACCCTTCGGCACCCAACAGCGATGCCAGAATTCCCCAACCGCTTTCCACCTCCCGGAGTATGGCAGCACCGGCGCCGTCTCCGAACAACACGCACGTGTTCCTGTCCTCCCAGTTGCATACTTTGGTGAGGGTCTCCGCCCCTATCACCAGTACCGTTTTTGCATCCCCGGTGGAAATGAACTTTTCCCCGATAGAAAGCCCATATATAAAGCCGGTACACGCTGCCTCTATGTCAAAGGCAAAGGCTTCTTTCGCCCCGAGATTGGACTGTACTATGCAGGCGGTGGACGGGAAGGCCATATCCGGCGTTGCCGTTGCGACAATTATTGCGTCAATGTCGTCGGCGGTAACCCCAGCATCCTCCATCGCCTTCAAAGCTGCCGCAGTGGCCAGGTCAGAAGTTGCGGTATCCGCATCGCTTATTCTGCGCTCTGAGATACCGGTACGGGTTCTTATCCACTCATCACTTGTATCCACTATGCTTTCCAGGTCGTAATTGGTTAGTATCCTTTCGGGCAGGTGGCTACCCATTCCTGTTATGCCAACCGATTTGACAGTTCTACCCATCCTTTTCCTCCAATTGAATGTTTTCGGTTATGCTCTGCTCCACATTATTATCAATAAAGCTTACAGCCTGCATTATCGCGTTCTCTATTGCCAAAGCATCGGAACTGCCATGGGCTTTAATGCAGCCCCCCTTTATCCCTAATAGGGGCGCTCCGCCGTACTGTTTATAGTCCAGCCTGTCCCTAATCCTTCTAAGACCAGGCCTCAACACAGAAGCCGCAATCTTTGCTGCGGTGTTTGAGGTAAATTCCCTCTTTAGCTGTGCAAACAGCGACATCGCCAGGCCTTCGGTTAGCTTTAATATCACGTTTCCTACAAAACCGTCGCAAACCAGCACATCGGCGACTCCCTCCGGTATACCCCTAGCCTCAATATTGCCTATAAAATTCAGAGCGGATTTTTCAAGCAGCCGGTAGGCTTCCTTGGTAAGGGCGTTACCCTTTCCCTCCTCGGTTCCTATGTTTACCAGGGCAACCCGTGGGTTTTCCACACCCATAACGCCTTTCATATAGGCGGAACCCATCATGCCGAACTGCAGAAGGTTTACCGGCTTGCACTCGGCGTTGGCCCCCGCGTCTATAAGCATGGCCCCTCCGTTTACCGTAGGCAGTATCGGAGCCAGTGCCGGACGGTCTATCCCCTTAATCCTGCCTATCCTAAGCAGAGCGCCTGCCAGTAGGGCCCCGGTGTTACCAGCCGATATGAAAGCGTCGGCCTGCCCGCTTTTTACCTGTTGCATACCCACCACCATTGAGGAGGCCTTTTTCTTTTTTATCGCCTCTACCGGCGCCTCGTCACCGCCTATAACCTCGGTGGCGTTTTGTATGGTTATCCTTTCGGAATGGTACCCCTGCAGGATATCCCTTATAATTTCCTCTTTACCAACAATAATGAGCTCCAGCCTTTGCTCTCTATCCAAAGCTCCCGCGCAGCCCTTAACAACCTCCAACGGCGCGTTGTCGCCTCCCATCGCATCAACGGCAATCCTCATAGTTTTATCTCCCCCCCCTCACTCGTCCAGAGCTACAAGGATAAACTTACCCCTGAATACTTCCTGCATCTTCAGTTTTATCCTTACCCAAACGAAGAATTTATTTCCCCTTTGCTTTTTTATTTCTGCCTGGGCAACCAGTTTTTGTCCCGACCTGACCGGCTGCTTGTATTTTATGTTGGCTACCCCAATGAGGGCAACGTCGGCGTCAATTACCGCTATCGCAAGGGACTCCGCCTGGGCGTATATAAATTGGCCCCGCACTATGTTCGTCTTTTCAAAGGCCATTGCATCGTTGGTTTCCAGCACCGACATCCCCTTCTTGCCCAGGTCAATATCCAGCAGTTCCCCTACAATCTCCTTGCCGGATATGGACCTTACCTTCGCGTATGTACCCTCAGCCACGCTCTTAATTCTTTCCCGGAGTTCCGGTATTCCCAGTTCCAGCCTGTCAAGCCTTATTGTCTGTATGCTAACCCCGAAATACTCGCTAAGCTCCTCATCGGTCAAAAAAGGGTCTCTTACAATCTTCTCGGACAGGCTCCTTTGTCTTTCCTTCTTTTCTTTGCCCTTTCCCGCCATAAAATCACCTCTCCTACCCCGTGCGACCGGTATCCCACCGGTTTCAGCCGGAAATATATTGTATTGTGACTTGGATTTAGTACCTGATACTAGCATTAAGTATACATTATGCCTGATTACAAATCAACAATAAAAATAAAACCCTACCCCCATAGGTTAGGATTTTATTTGTTATAATATTCCGGATTCCTTTATCCATGCACCGATTGGGCCTATCAGCCAACCTCCAAATGTTTTTTAATAATTCCTATGCATTCCTCGCCATCCAGCGACAGCCTTGTTCCTTTGGGTCCTTTTTTGATGACTACAAGGCCATAGCGGGCCAGTATTCCCAGCCGGTTCCTCATCATCTGCTCGGTCATTTCTCCTTTGCTGCACATCTGCACCAGGCCTTTACGGGACATATGGGTCCTGCCCTCATCCTTTGCTGCTTTTAGCGCGTTCAGTATAACCAGGGCCTCCTCCAACGGCATTTCCTCCTCTATGGCCTTAAGCATATTCTCCTTTTGCAGCGGTCCATCCCCCGGACCGAAGGGCAGGTCTTTTAGTCTAACCGGGCCATCCCCCACTATATGATACAGGTACTCTATAACGTTTTCCAGTTCCCGGATGTTACCGGGCCAGTCATATTCCATGATTTTTTCCATTGTCTCATCGCTTATTATCATCTCGTTACCCCGGGGGAACTTTTCCAGCATTTTCTTCATAAGCAGCGGTATGTCCTCTTTCCGCTCCCTTAAGGGAGGTATCCTTATTGGAAGAACTTTAAGCCGGTAAAACAAATCTTCCCTGAATTTCCCCGAGCTAACCAGGTCATCCAAATTTTTATTTGTGGCGGCTATAATCCTTACGTCTATCGGGATAATCTTTGTACCCCCTATTCGAAGAACTTCCTTTTCCTGGAGCACCCTGAGTAGCCGCGCCTGTATCCTCAAGGAGGCATCCCCAATTTCGTCAAGGAATATTGTTCCCTTGTGTGCCTGCTCGAAAAGCCCGGCATGCCCTCCCTTTCTCGCCCCAGTAAAAGCCCCCTCTTCGTAGCCAAACAGTTCGCTCTCAAGGAGATTTTCGGGCAGCGCTGCGAAGTTCACCGCCACAAAAGGCCCGTGTTGCTTGCTGGAGGCGTTGTGTATGGCATGGGCAAACAGTTCCTTGCCTATACCGCTTTCCCCTATTAAAAGAAGAGTCGAATTGCTCTTTGCAAGCTTCCTTGCAATCTCCTTTGTCTCAATTATCTGTCGGCTTTTTCCCACTATATTGGAAAAGTTGTACTTTGCGGTGTGGCCCCTCTTCATGAGGTTGGTCCTTACAATGTTCTCCATCTCTATAATTTCAGACAGGTCCTTTAAGGTGATTATCACCCCATTATTGACATCATTTTTTATTATGGGCATCATTGTAAGCAGTATTTTTTTGCCCATTATTTCGTGGACCTTACGGTACAGGCCGAAATTCTTTCCCAGAAGGGACTTTGCGTCAAAGTCCAGTATATCGTCCAGGTTAACCTTCCCGGCACTTTCCTTTCCAACTGGATTGAAGAGTTTGTTTGCATTCTCGTTGCTGAACATTATCCTGCCGTTGCTGTCAATGCCGACAATACCGTCGTTTATTACGTTGAGTATGGTGTTTAGCTGTTTCATGATATTATCGTTGGTTTCCAGGGCCCTCACAACCTTTTTGCTGGAATAGACAAAGTCCTGCAGAAACCTGGCGGACAAAAGGTTGGTTCTTTCATCCATAATATTAAGCTTCATCATTATCTCAGTAATGGTGGTAAGGTCAATTTTGCTGTAGCCAAGGTCAATAACCTCCCGGACGTAATCGGGTACCATATGAGTCTCCCCGGTGGTTATCGCGTAGTCAGCGTGCAACGAGAACCTCTGGCCGGGATAATAGGGGTACATCCTTATATGGTTTATGCCCAGCCCTTCCAATAAGGAAATGGAATTTTCCGCCAGGTACTTGTTTACGTCCACAAACAATACGTCCTCTCCCTGGGGAATCCGCAGCACATCCTCCAGCATAGAATGGTTAAGGGACCTCCTCGCCACCAGCACCTCCGCACCGGGGGCTATGTACTTGAGGGCAGTCTCCTTAAGATACTCATGGCTTATAAGTACCAGCATATCATTAATTTTCTCGTTTATTCCCTCCAGTATGGAATATCCCCTTATGGGTATCTCCGGCCCCAAAAGGTTTGTGAGCTGGTTTATTACGCTCTCTTTGTGTTTCTCCGACCGGGTAATTATGGACAAACCTTTAGCTATTGTATTAGACATCATCACACCCCCTTGTATTTTATAACCGGTTTTCTACATTGTACCATGAATTTTTTGGTTCTAAAAGGTTTTTAACAATGAACCATTAGTCACCTTATAGCTGCTTCGTATCAAACTGCCCAATCGGTACGCAGGCATAAAACGCCCCGTTAGGGCTTGTCGGTATACCCGAACCCTTTTTATGCTTCCACGGCAAGGCCAACGGCAACATTTTGGGTTATATTTGGTTCGTGTTATAAACCCATTCTTAACCATTATGCTCCAATAGCTTTCTGCTTTTCGCTATTTTGCATTGATTTTGGAGCATGTCCGCCGAATAACCTTTTTTTTGATATTGGCACAAATATTGCTTAATTATACCTTAGCTGATCAGCAAAATATTATAGCATAACTTGCAGGGAGGTGGACTATAAATATATCGGACACGCATATATGCAAAAATTTAGAATTCTTTTTGTTAGGAGGTAAAAGAATGAGCGCTACCAATAAGAGGTCCAGACAAATATCCCTTGAGAGGGCGGAAGTCTTAAAAAGTCGCATAGACCCCTACCTCGATGCAAAGATGAATATTCCAACCGGTTTGGAGCAAAAAGAAGCCGTTAAAGCCAGGCAGGCAAATATAAAAAAGGCCCTGGGTGCTACCGACGCCGACTGGAACAATTGGCACTGGCAAATAGATAACAGGATAACAGATGCTGACACCCTTGCAAAATTTATCAAACTAACTCCGAAACAAAAGAAGGATATAGACGCTGTGGCGTCGAAATTCAGATGGGCGATATCTCCTTATTTTCTGTCTCTTATAGAGCCGGAGGAGGATCATTACAAGGACCCGATATATTTACAGTCCATTCCCACAGGCCTTGAGCTGAAGGAGGGTATCGGCGAGCCCGACCCGATGGCGGAGGAGTTTACAAACCCTGCCCCCTGTATTACCAGACGGTACCCCGACAGGCTGATAATAAACGTAACCAACCAGTGCGGGATGTACTGCCGTCACTGTCAGAGAAGAAGAAATATAGGGGAAGTGGACGCACCTCAGCCTAAGGAAAACATGCAGCAGGCAGTTGACTACATTAGAAACACCCCGGAAATAAGGGATGTTCTTGTTACCGGCGGTGATCCATTCACATTATCCGATGAGATGCTAGACTGGCTCCTCGGAGAACTTGACAGTATACCACATCTTGAATTTAAACGTATAGGCACACGAATGCCGGTCACACTGCCCCAGAGGGTAACACCGGAGCTGTGTGAAATGCTCAAAAAACATCATCCTTTGTTTATCAACCTACAATTCAACAGCCCGATGGAAGTTTCGGAAGACTCCAAAATAGCCTGCGAAATGCTGGCTGATGCCGGAATACCTTTAGGTAACCAGGCGGTACTGCTAAGGGGTGTGAACGATCATCCCTTTGTAATGAAAAAACTCTGCCAGGAACTTCTAAGGATTAGGGTAAGACCCTATTATATATTCCATGCCAAGGGCGTGGTGGGAACCCTACATTTCCGAACCAGCGTGGATATAGGCATAGAAATCATGGAACACCTTAGGGGCTACACATCTGGCCTGGCAATTCCGACATTTATCGTCAACGCTCCCCAGGGAAGGGGCAAAACTCCCATGCTTCCGGAGTACGTTATCTCCCATGGCAGGGACACCATAACCATAAGGACCTGGGAAGGACAAATAATTGAATATCCGAACAAGGACGCCGAAGTAGAATACGAATAAGACACCGACTGCCAAAACTCAAAGATATGCTCGAAAGTACACTTTTTTTACCTAAACTATTTTTGGTATGAACAACTGCCAAAAATATTAAATTAAAGGGGGTATATCCATGAGAAAAAAGCTAGCTTTATTATTGGTTCTCCTGTTCGTATTTAGCACCATGCTGGTAGCGTGCAGTACATCGGGAGATACCGGACAACCGGATGAAGATGCGGAAGAAGCGCCGGCACCGGCCCAGAAAATGCAGATTAATATAATCACCGGTTCCACCGGCGGTACCTATTTTGCCCTTGGGGGAGCCATGGCCAACACCTGGAACGAATACCTGGACAATATACAGGTAACCAGCCAGCCCGGCGGAGCATCGGTGGAGAGCATTAACCGCGTCCATGCCGGCGAGGTGGAACTTGGAATGGCCATGAACAACATAGCCGACGACGCCTGGAACGGCAGAGGATCCTTTCCGAGCGAGCAGCGTAACTTCAGGGCCATAGGCGTTATATACCCGGAAGTTTACCAGGGTGTGGCATTAAAAAGTAGCGGCATAAAAACCATCGATGACCTAAAGGGTAAAAGGGTAGCGGTGGGCCCGGTTGGAAGCGGTACCGTTGTTATGACCGAGACGGTATTTACCGAAGCAGGCATGACCTTTGACGACGTAAAGGCTGCCTATGACGGTTTTGGCGATGCCGCCAGCAAGATGAAGGACGGCCATCTGGATGCGGCCTTTAACGTACTGGCAGTACCCGCCGCTGCTATTCAGGATATAATGACCGCCCGTGACATAGAAGTGATTGAAATAGGCGATGACCTGTACCAGAAGATAAAAGCCAAGTCTCCCTTCTTCAGCCAGTATGTAATACCGGCCGGGACTTACGGTAATGAGGAAGATAAACTTACAGTCAACTGTGTGGCAGCGCTGTATGTAGCTCCCGATATGCCGGAGGATGCGGTATACGATATAACAAAGGTGTGGTTTGAGCAGACCGCCCATACCGCAGCCGCTCATCAGGCCGCCCAGTGGCTTGTCGACGAACTGGCCGCAGGCAACAAGCACATAATGATAGAGGGTATTACAACACCGCTGCATCCGGGTGCCTATAAGTACTTTACTGAAATAGGCCTTGATATCCCGGATATGATAAAACCCATAGACTAATCTACAGAGAGGGGGAAGGCCGGGGCGGCTTTGCAGCCCCCGGCCTTCATTAATGAGAAAAGTCTTTACCTCACTTTTATGTTTCGGTATAGTCATTTCCCTTTTGCTGCTCCCCACCCTTGTTCTTGAAGTAAGGGTTGACGGCTCAGAGGAGCTTGTTTTTCAACAGCTAGCAAAAGCAGGAAGCCTATTCGAAGTCCACTGGATACATTCGGTTACATTGCAGCCGGTTATTGAAATCTACCTTTTGGAAGCCCCAGGCAGCATTCCGATAGTTAAGATGACCTTTGACGAATTTGGACCAAACCTGCCGGCACACCCCGAGTTTAACCAGTACTGGGTGATTGAAAACGGTAAATATAACGTGCTGGGCTATGAAAGAGTTTTTGACAGGGTTCCGGTAACCATAGGTGCCGTTATAGCAAACCATAACCTTGTATACAACGGACGTTCCATTCCTTTAAAGGATGTATACCGCCCCGGCGGGTATGTACATATAGGCCTTACAGAAAAAAAACTTTGCCAATTCTTTATTGAGGAGGTAGAAATATGGCAGAAAGGCAGAAAGATGACAGCATTCTTATAGATGATATTAAACTGGACGAGGAAAAGTCCGATGAGATACTTGCCAAGTACGACAGGGAATTCGCCTACCGCAGGCTGGAAGGACCGGTAGCCAAGTTCGTTTTTTTACTTGCGATTGCCTGGTCGTTGGCCCATCTGTATACGGCAGCCTTCGGGGTTTTCCCCTCCACGTTACAAAGAGCTCCCCACGTTGGTGTTGCCCTGGTGCTTATTTTTATTATGTATCCAGCCAAAAGAGGCAGCAAAAGCAATAAGGTCGCATGGTATGATTACATTCTGGCCTTTCTTGGTTTTGCAGTAGCGGCGTATCACGTTATTTATTATAAAGAACTTGTATGGCGGGCGGGTGTATATAACACCCCTGACATGATAGTTTCAGTTATTGCGGTACTATTGATTATAGAAGCTACCAGAAGACTGGCGGGGCCGGTTATGATCTCCTTGGCAACGTTCTTTCTGCTGTACGCATACTTTGGTAATTATTTTCCGTCCTTTATGGCCCATCCGGGTCTTACGATAAAAAGGATAGCTGTTTTCCAGTGGCTGGGCACCGAAGGCATCCTGGGAACGCCCANNTTGCTTCCTTTTTAAAGAAAAGCGGAGTGGGGGATTGGATGACGGAAATAGCTGTCGGTTTAACTGGCGGAGCCATAGGCGGCCCGGCCAAGGCGGCGGTCATAGCCAGCGCAGCTCAGGGTACCGTGTCCGGCAGCTCTGTTGCCAATACGGTGGGTACCGGGTCGGTAACCATTCCCCTCATGAAAAGTATCGGCTATCGTCCTGCATTTGCCGGTGCCGTTGAAGCGGCCGCCTCCACCGGCGGGCAACTGATGCCTCCAATAATGGGTGCCGCGGCCTTTATAATGTCGGAGTTCTTAAATATCCCCTACGGGACGATCGCACTGGCTGCAGCCATACCCGCCGTTCTTTATTTCACAGGAATATTTATCACCGTCCATCTGGAAGCAAAAAAGGCGGGCCTTTTGGGATTACCCAAAGATAGGCTGCCCAACTGGAAACGACTGCTTAAGCGAAAATGGTTCCTCGCCGCTCCCATATTTGGTATCATTTATCTGTTGGTAAGTGGCTATACACCTATGCTTGCTGCATTTTATGCAATAATACTGTGTATAGCTGCATCAATGGTTTTAAAAGAAACCCGTATGTCAATTAGAGATATCATTTCGGCGCTGGAGGAAGGTGCCAAATCCGCGCTGCCGGTTGTAGCAGCCTGTGCCACCGCAGGCATTATTGTCGGAGTTGTTACCCTTACGGGACTTGGTATGAAAATGTCAGGGGGTTTGGTAAGGTTAGCCGGCGGTAATATATACCTCACAATGTTTTTTACAATGATAGGGTCCCTAATACTGGGTATGGGGGTTCCAACTACTGCAAACTATATAATCCAGGCAACGGTTTCAGCACCGGCATTGATGTTACTGGGCGTAGAACCGTTAGCCGCCCACCTGTTTGTGTTTTATTTCGGGATAGTTGCAGATATTACCCCGCCGGTGGCCCTGGCAGCCTTTGCCGGTTCGGGTATAGCCCAGTCGGATCCGATGAAGACAGGCGTTGAGGCCTTTAAGCTTGGGTTTGCAGCGTATCTGGTACCGTACATTTTTGCACTAAACCCAATATTGGTGCTTATAAACTTAGAGGGTTTATCCACCCCAATGTTTGTGTTTCGTGTACTATTTTCATTAGCTACAGCACTGGTGGGTATGCTTTGTATAGGTGCTTCTACAACGGCGTACTTTGTGACCAACG
>LSQX01145954.1_pt2 | contig 70135 bp, 58 predicted proteins | sample 654561 | NCBI WGS metagenome assembly LSQX01 (sample SAMN04489861, study PRJNA283612) | anaerobic digester metagenome | isolation source: 4 biogas reactors fed with cattle manure at either 37C or 55C with and... | place: Denmark: Kongens Lyngby | collected 2014
CGCTGATCATCTCCGGCCCCGCCGAGGACACTCATGAGTGGTATCCGGAGTTCGCCAAGATCGCCGACCGTCTGCTCAAGGACCGCCACTATGAGGTGGACGAAAAGAAGAAGACGATCTCGATCCTCGAACCCGGCATCTCGGTGGTCGAGGATCGCCTCGGCATCGAGAACCTCTATGAGTCGGCCAACACTCCGCTGATCTCCTATCTGAACAACTCGATCAAGGCCAAGGAGCTGTTCAAACGGGACCGCGACTATGTGATCATCCGCGGCGAGGTGCTGATCGTCGACGAGCACACGGGGCGTACGCTGCACGGCCGCCGCTACAACGAGGGACTGCACCAGGCACTCGAGGCCAAGGAGCGCGTCGAGATCAAGGACGAATACCAGACGCTCGCCACGGTGACGCTGCAGAACTATTTCCGGATGTACGACAAACTCGCCGGCATGACCGGCACCGCCAAGACGGAAGAGTCGGAGTTCCAGAAGATCTATGGCTTGTCGGTCCTGCCGATCGACACGAACATGCCGATGATCCGGATCGACAACAAGGACCTGATCTATCGCACGGAGAAGGCGAAGTTCGAGGCGATCATCGCCGACGTCAAGACACGGCACAAGAAGGGCCAGCCGATCCTCATCGGCACGGCTTCGGTGGCCAAGTCGGAGGTCCTGGCGGAGATGCTCACCGAGGCGCGGATCCCGCACGAGGTGTTGAACGCCAAGAACCACGCTCGGGAGGCCGCGATCGTCGCGCGGGCCGGACACAAGGGTGCAGTCACGGTGGCCACGAACATGGCCGGCCGAGGCACCGACATCATCCTCGGCGGCAACGCCGAGTTCCTTGCGCAGGAGAAGCTGCGGGAGAAGGGTCTCGACCCGGTCGAGGACGCCGAGCTCTATGAGGCGGAATGGCCCGCGACCCTCAAGGCCTTCGAGGAACAGGTCAAGGCCGAGCACGATGAGGTCGTGGAGCTGGGTGGGCTCTATGTGATCGGTTCGGAGCGACATGAGTCCCGGCGTATCGACAATCAGCTCCGGGGCCGTTCGGGGCGACAGGGCGACCCGGGAGAGTCGCGCTTCTATCTGTCGCTCGGCGATGACCTGATGCGACTGTTCAAGTCCGACATCGTGGACTGGGTGCTCCAGGCACTGAAGATCCCGGATGACCAGCCCATCGAGAACAAGCGGGTCTCGGATTCGATCGCGTCGGCCCAGAAGCAGGTCGAGGCGCAGAACTTCGAGATGCGCAAGAACGTCCTGAAATACGACGACGTCATGAACCGTCAGCGGCACGTGATCTACAAGGACCGTCGTCAGCTGCTCGAGGGAGCGGATGTCCAGAAGCAGCTTCGGTCCACCGTTGATCGGGTGGTCGAGGAATACGTGCGCGGGGGTACGCAGGGTTTCGCCGAGGACTGGGACCTCGATGAGCTGTGGACCCACGTGGGCACCCTCTATCCGGTGAACCTGCAGGTCGAGGACTACCTCGACCGTGAGATCACCCAGGACGAGCTCGTCGAGGCTTTTGTCGCCGACGCGCAGGCCGCCTATGACCAGCGGGAGGCCGAGCTGGGCGAGGAGAACATGCGCGAACTCGAGCGCCAGGTCATGCTGACCGTCCTCGACCGCAAGTGGCGCGAACACCTCTATGAGATGGACTATCTGCGCGAGGGCATTGGCCTGCGTGCGATGGCGCAGCGCGACCCGCTCGTGGAATATCAGCGCGAGGGCGGCGACATGTTCAACTCCATGATGGACGCCTTCATGGAGGAGGTCGTCGGGTTCGTCTATCAGGTCGAGGTCCAACAGCCCCAGGTCTCCGTGGCACCTGTTCGGACTGCCGCCGGTGCGCCCGTGACCGCCGACGCGATCGCCGCGAAACTGGCCGCCGCAGGCGTCGCTCAACAGGGGGCTGCCGGCCCCGCCGCCCCCTCCCTGAGTGAACGGGACGACACGGGGGGTGAGCCCGACGAGACAGCTGACGCCGAGCCTGCCGGCGAGGCCGCGGAGCGTCCGAAGCTGCAGATCAAGGGTGGGGAACACCGGCCGCGCAAGCTCAACTATTCCGCGCCTGCCGAGGACGGTTCGGAGGAGAGCACGCTGGAGGAGTTCGAGGTCGAGGACGAACCCGATCCCTACGCCGGGACCGGGCGCAACCAGCCCTGTCCGTGTGGGTCGGGAAAGAAGTACAAGCTCTGTCACGGTCGTCGATCCTGAGCTCGGCTCGGACTTCGGCCCGCAGCCCCCAGGACCTCCAAGCACGGGGCTTCGTCCTCCTCACCGTGACGGAACCCCTGGGTGGGACCACGCCGGGAAGGTCCAATCACGGCGATGACCGGCCGCACCGGCGGCCGGGCACTTCGCTGAACGGGAGTGGACCGAAGTCCGCGACCGGGCAGAACCAGCGATCGCCTCTCTGCTCGAGCCGCAGCGCGGCTGCTCCGAAGCGGTCACCCGCCTGAAGGCGTGCGGAGATCTCCGCGACCTGCGGGCTCACGAGTTGCAGACGCAGGGAACGCACGGAGAGGGGGCGCGGGTCCCGTTGATGGAGGCGGGCCCGCAGCGTCAGGTCAGCCATGACCGCGTCGCTCACCCAGCGGGTGAGTTGGGCGGTGGGCCGACGACCCTGGATCGCGTCCACGAGGGCGACCATCAGCGCTCGGGCGTGTCCCCGGAGCGCATCCGCCGGCCCGGGGTGGATCTGGTCTGTGCGCGGCGCCGATTCGAGCGCAGGGATGGCCGTCAGCGGAAGCGGTGTCATGGCCACGTGGGGATCGACAGCACGTCCCCAGCGCACCGGGTCCGGACGGAGATCGGGCACGAACGTGCACGGCAGCCGATCGGCCACCACGGCGGGCGATGCGGTGGCAGGGAGCTCGGGGAGAGTAGGGCGATCCGGGTGAGTGATGATGGCGGTCATCCCGTCAGCCTGACGAACATCTCCGGCCGATGGGCTCGACCAGCCCCGTTCACGACGGAAACTGTGGACAACACGCCGAGAGGATGCGCGAGCGGCCGGCGTACCTCTCGCGAGGATCAATCAGGAGCGCCGGACCTATTCGCCGGACTCGTCGTCATCGCCACCGGCTTGCATCCGCCCGGGCTGGAACAGGTTCATCAGCCCCTGCTGCATGGTCCCGGAGGGGGTGAACCACTCGCGCATCATCGCGGTGGGGGACAAGTGCTCCATGGACTCGAGCATGCGCCGCTCCATCTCGTCCATGATCGACTTCTGCATGGGGGCCACATCCGGCAGGCCAAGAAAAGCCCGCAGCTCCTGGGGCGTGCAATCGACGTTGACAGAGATGTTCATGAAGCCTCCTTGAGAGGTGATCCTATGCACAGGAGCGCCACAGATCGTCATGACCCCGCGGTGTGTTCGATGTGTGGATGCCTCGGCTACCGTGGGGGACATGCCCACCCGCCTCTCCGCGCGCGAGATGTCCCTGCTGGCACTGGACACCCAGCACACCCCGGCTCACACCAGTGCGGTGGACATTTTCGCCGCCCCGGACGATTTCGATATCGATCGCCTCGTCGCGGTCATCAGTGACCGGTTGGCCTATGTGCCTCGTTATCGCATGCGGTTGCTGCCCGTCCCGGGTTCGCTGGCGGCGCCGGTCTGGGTGGAGGACGAGGATTTCGACCTCAGCTATCACGTGCGGCGATCCGCCCTGCCCAGGGGCGGGACTCCCGAGCAGCTGCGGGAGTTCGTCGGCCGGGTCTGCGCCCGTCGGCTCGACCGTTCACGCCCATTGTGGGAGGTCTATCTCGTCGAGGGGCTCGCCGAGAACCGTTTCGCTGTGGTGACCAAGACCCATCAACTGCTCGTCGACGGCATGGACGGTGTGGACCTCGGACAGGTGTTGCTGGACGACAGTCCCGATCCGGGTGAGCTCATCAGCGACGAGCCGTGGGAGCCTGCACCGGAGCCGCGGCCGCTCGATCTGGTGGTGGATGCGGTGCGGCAGAGCATCACCGATCACGACGCGCTGTGGGACGCAGCGCGGCGCGGAGTCACGGGACTGCTCGGCACGGCCGTCGCAGTGGGGGAGGCCGTCGGTGGTCTCGGGGGTGCCCTGGGCGAGTTCGCGGGCGCAGCACTGCGCGGGGGGCTTCGGCCCCGGGGCGACACCCCACTGGCCGGTGCGCCATCGGAGCAGCGTCGTGTCGCCCAGGTGAGCATGCCGCTGGAGGACCTGCGTGGGCTGCGGATGAACGAGCGATACACCGTCAACGACGTCGTGCTGGCCCTCATCGCTGGGGCACTGCGGGACTGGCTGGCCACGCGGGGGGAACCGCCGCCCACCGGCGGTCTGCTCGCGATGGTGCCGATGAGCGTGATCGACGAGGACGGTGAGCCGACGTCGCTCGGCAGCCATGTGGCCCCCCATCTGATCCAGCTCCCCGTGGACGAGTCCAACGCGCTGATGCGCCTGCACCAGGTGTCGTTCGGGACCCGCGCGCACACCGACACCGGCCGCGCCGTGAGCGCACGCACCATCAGCGATATCGCAGGCTTCGCACCCAGCACCCTGCACGCCCTCGGCGTACGGGTCGCCACCACCATGTCCCGGCGTCCGCACGATCTGATCATCACCAATGCGCCCGGGCCGCAGCATCCGCTGTACGCGGGTGGGGCACCCATGGTGGCCAGCTATCCCGTGTTGCCGCTGCCGCCCGGGCAGCTCCTGGCGATCGGTGTGACGTCGTACAACGGCCACGTCTTCTTCGGACTCACCGGCGATCGCGATTCCATGAATGACCTGGACGTGCTCGCGCAATGCCTGACCGACGCCCGGCTCGAGTTGCTCGAAACAGCAGCCCGGGCTGAAGCCACCCGGCAGCCGACCCGGGCAGCGGCCAAGCGTGCGGAGACGCGCAAGAAGGCCACCCCGCGCAAGAGGACAGCCCCGCGCAAGACGACAGCCTCCACGGCCAGGAAGACCACCAACAGTGCTCCGCGGGGATCGACCACGCCCCCCACTGCTCCGGAGTCCGAGCACGCCGACGTGTCGACGAGTCCAGCAGACGATGGCGCGGAAGGAGGAGTGGACGCGTGAACGTCATGGTTTTTCTCCCGGTCCAGCCGGTGGAGGTCCGCGCCGTGCGCGCCGGTGAGGACCTCGGCCCCGGCGCGGCGTACGCCGCCACCGCCACCCTCCGCCACACGTTCGACTATGGCGAGAAGGCCGATGAGGATGCGGACTTCGCAGCCCAGATCTTCGCCTCGCTCCGGTGCCTCATCGACGGCCGCGACCGGCTGCTGCTGGCCGCCGAAGTCACGAATCTCCCGCCCGAGTGCGGCGAGGTGACGTTCGGTGAGGTGACCCGCCCACGGGTGCAGTGGCGGGACGTGCGCGCGATCTTTCTTGACGAGCCGGAGTCCCGGGACGCGCTCCGGGCGTACGCCACGACCGCCCGGGGGCGAACACTCGCCGAGATCTGGGCGGACGAGGCGACCCACGATCTCCTCGAACACCACCACTTGTTGTGGTTCGATCCCACCGAACTCGACCAAGCTCTGGCCGGGCTGGGCGACCCACCCACGAAGGGAGACTGACATGCCCCGGTCGATCTGGAAGGGGGCCATCTCGTTCGGGTTGGTCACGATTCCCGTGAAGCTCTATTCCGCCACGGAGGAAAAGGACATCAGTTTCCGTCAGGTGCATCCGGAGGATGGGGGGCGGATCAAATACAAGCGGGTGTGCGAGACGTGCGGGAAGGAGATCCCGTACGCGGAGATCGCGCGCGGCTACGAGACCCCGGACGGCCGGATGGCCATCCTGGAGAAGGAGGACTTCGACAACCTTCCACTGCCGACCACGAAAGCCGTCGAGGTGGTCCAGTTCGTCGAGGAGGACGATGTCGACCCCACCTATTTCGCCAAGACCTATTTCCTGGAGGCCGACGGCCCGGGAGTGAAGCCCTATGTCCTGCTGCGCGATGCACTGTCCGCGAGCAGCAAGGCTGCCGTGGTCAAGGTCGCGATCCGGTCCCGGGAGAATCTTGCGCTGATCCGCGTCAAGGACGACCAGCTGCTCATGCACACGATGCTGTGGCCCGACGAGATCCGCGATGGTGCGTTCGCGGCTCCGCCCGCCGACGTGACGGTGTCCGATGCAGAGGTGACGATGGCCCAGACGTTCATCGACGCGCTGTCGGGGGAGTTCACTCCCGAGGACTACACCGACTCCTATCGTGAGGCACTCGAAGAGGTCGTCAACGCCAAACTCGCGGGGATCGCGCCGCCCAAGGATGACGCACCGGCCGCCAAGGACGCGGATGTGGTGGACCTCGTCGCGGCGCTGCGCGCCTCGGTCGAGGCCGCCAAGCAGCGCCGTGAGGGCAAGGAGACGGGCGGAAGCAAGAAGAGCAAGGCTGGCTGACGCCCTCGCAGCGCAGACGCCGGCGTGCCCGTGACGGGCGTCAGACGTGCACCAGGATCTCGCCGTGGGTCATCATGATCCAGCCATCGGGGTCGTCGGCCCACGCCTTCCATGCGTGGGACATCGCGGTGAGGGTCGCTTGGTCAACACCGTGGTCGCGGGCCCGGTCGGCGAACCGGGAGTGCAGGATGCGGTCGGCCCAGGTGCCGCCCCAGTACGCCCGGTCGTCCGGTGTCGCGAAGCACCACACCGAGGCGCTCGGGGTCACATCCGTGCAGCCGGCGGCGTGGGCCCAGGCCAGCAGCTTCGGTCCGGCGTCGGGGTCGCCACCGTCGGCGCGGGCCAGCGTGCGATAGAGCTCCAGCCACTGCGCGAGCTCATCGCTGAGTGGATGGATCGACATCGTCCGATAATCCACGTCGCGAACCGCGATGAGCCCACCGGGCCGGACCACGCGGCGCATCTCCCGCAGGGCCTGGACAGGATCGGTCACGTGCTGCAGCACCTGGTGGGCATGGGCCACATCGACGTGTCCGTCCGGCAGTGACAGGGCATGCACGTCGGCGATGCAGAATTCGACGTTCGACGCACTGACGCCGGCGCGGGTCGTGGCGAGGGTGACGTCGTCGATCTCGGTCGCGATCACCCGGTCGACCCTGGTCGCCAGATCCGCGGTGATCGTGCCGGGTCCGGCGCCGATGTCGAGCAGCGTCATCTCCGCGGTGAGGTGGGGCAGCAGATAACCGGCGGAGTTGGCGGCGGTGCGCCAGCCGTGGGCCCGCAGGACCGAGGCGTGGTGCCCGTGCATGTAACGATGCGTGCTCATGTCAGGAGCCTGCCAGGAGGAGCTTCGAGAGGACTCGTTGTCCGAGCCCGCTCGTCCTGGGCTGCGAGACTATTTCTGGAGCCAGCGCAGCGCCACGCGCTCTTCGGCCTTGATGCCGTCCATGATCGCCGGGGCCGACATCTTCTCCAGCTTCTTGCCCACCAGCGGAATCTTCACGGTGAGGTCGCCGCGGATGTCGATGCGCGTGCCGCTTCCCACCGGGGTGAGGGTGACCGTGCCGGGCATGGAGATCGGCTGTCCCGGGGACTTCAGGCTGAGGGTGGCCGTCCGGCCGCCATCGGGCTCCGCCGCGGACCATGCGCGCTCCTCGACGATGCGGATCGAGTCACCGGTGAACTTCTTGGCGGCATCCGGTGCGGCGAGGACGCGCTCGCTCGACGTGGTCATTCCGTCGACCCGCACGGTGTGCTCCAGTGCACCGGCTTCCTTCGCGACCTCGGCGAGGAAGTCCTGATTGGTCATCATGTCGAACACGGTTCCGGGGTCGGCGGGAAAATCGAGGCTTGTGTTGATCTCCATAAGGCCCATCATGCCGGTTTCGGACAACACCGATGGTGAGGGGTACCGGCCGAGTCCCGCAGCGTTCCGGGCTGGTTGTCAGTGGCTGCGATTAGGCTGAGCGCGCGTCACCCCACGCACGAGAGGACACGCGCATGCGGATCGACCTGCACAGTCACACCACGGTCTCGGATGGCACCGACACTCCGGACGAACTGTTGGCGCTCGCCCGAGCCATCGGGCTGGACGTGTTGGGGGTGACGGACCACGACACGTTCGACCATCTGCCCGCGGTGCGTCTGGCGGCCCGGAGGGAGGGGGTCGAGTTGCTCGAGGGCATGGAACTCTCGTGCGAGTTCCAGGGCAAGTCGGTGCATCTGTTGGCCTATGGCATGGACCCCGAGAACGCGGACCTGCTCGAGGAGATGGCGCTCGTGCGCGCCGGGCGCACGGACCGGCTCGCCCTGATGCTCGAGCGCCTGGGTGAGCTGGGGGTGCCGGTGACGGAGGCGGAGGTGATGGCCCAGGTCGGTGAGGCACCGTCCATCGGACGGCCGCACGTCGCGGACGCCATGGTGGCCCGTGGCCATGTGGCCTCGCGGGACCAGGCGTTCCGGGACTTCCTCGCGGACGATGGGCCGGCCTACGTCCCGCGCTACTACGTCGACCTCCATGCCGGGATCGAGTTGGTCCACGCCGCCGGAGGGCTGGCGATCATTGCCCATCCGTGGGGACGGAGCAGCCGCGAGGTCCTCACGGAGGACGTCCTCACCGAGTTGGTGCGCACCCGTGGGCTCGACGGCTTCGAGGTCGACCACGAGGACCACGATGAGGCTGATCGGGCGCGGTTGCGGGCGCTGGCCGATGCCCTGGACGTGTTGGGCACCGGGGCCAGCGATCACCATGGGGCGGGCAAGCCGACGATGCAGTTGGGCTGCAATCTGACGGCCCCGCCCGTGTACGCAGAGTTGCTGCGCCGGTTGGCTAGTCGTTCGACTCGCTGACCTTGTCCTCGCCGCCTTTGCCCCGGCTGCGACGACGCCGACGACGGGGCCGCGGTGCGTCACCGCTCGTGGTGTCCTCAGCGTTGCCGGAGGCGGCGCTCTTCGGGCCTTTCGTCTCGGTGGCCGGTTCGGTGGTGGCCGTGCGGGTGGACTCCACGGGCTGACCGTTCCGCGTACGCCGACGGGAGCGCGTGCGGGCGGGGCGGGGACGACGGGGACGTTCCTGCGCTTCCTCCCGCTTCTCCGTCGCCTCCTTCAACCGACCCTTGGTGCCCTCGGGGATGGAGAGTTCCTCGAACAGATGGGGAGACGTGGAATAGGTCTCTGCGGGGTCCTCGAAGTCGAGATCGAGCGTCTTGTTGATCACCTTCCAGCGGGTGAGGTCCTGCCAATCGACCAGCGTGATCGCGACGCCCGAGGCGCCGGCTCGACCGGTGCGACCGATGCGGTGCACATAGGTCTTGTCGTCATCCGGGCACTCGTAGTTGATGACGTGGCTGACGCCCGACACGTCGATGCCGCGAGCGGCGACGTCGGTTGCCACGAGGACCTGGACCTTGCCCTCGCGGAACCGCTTGAGAGCGCGTTCGCGGGCCTCCTGCCGGAGGTCGCCATGAATCGCCGAACCGGCGAAGCCACGATCGACGAGGTCATCGGCGAGCCGTTGGGCGGCGCGCTTGGTGCGGCAGAAGATCATGACCTTTTCCACGTCGGTGGCCTGGAGCACCCGGCCGACGATCTCGGGCTTGTCGAGATCGTGGGCCTGATAGACGTGCTGGGTCGTCAGCGGAACGGTCGAGGACTCGTCGTGGTGTTCCGCGCGAATGTTGACCGGTTGGGTCAGGTGCGTGCGTGCGAGCGATGCGATCGCTGACGGCATGGTTGCCGAGAACAGCAGCGTCTGGCGGGACGCAGGGCTGTGGGCGATGAGCCGTTCGACGTCGGGAAGGAAGCCGAGGTCGAGCATCTCGTCGGCCTCGTCCAGCACGAGCACCTTCAGGTGGCGCAGATCAAGGGCGCCCCGATCCATGAGATCCAGGAGCCGCCCCGGCGTACCGACCACGACGTCCACACCCGCGGCCAGCGCATCGAGCTGCGGGTCGTAGCCGACTCCGCCATACACGGTCAGGACGCGCGCCTTGCGGACGGCCGACGCCACCCGGAGATCCTTGGCGACCTGGAGCGCCAGCTCCCGAGTCGGTGCGACCACGAGGGCCTGCGGTGCAACACCGTGCTCGTTGTCGACGGTGATGCGCTGGAGGAGGGAGATGCCGAAGGCCAGCGTCTTGCCGGTGCCGGTGCGCGCCTGTCCGATCATGTCCGTCCCGGCCAGCGCGATCGGGATCGACATGGTCTGGATGGGGAAAGGATGTGTGATGCCGACGTCGGCGAGGGCCGCACAGATCTCGGGAAGCACCCCCAGATCGGCGAAGGTCGTGGTGTCGTCCTCAACAGGTTCGTCATCGGTGACGATTTCGGTGACTACGACGTCGGTCAGATCCGCTTCGTCACGCTCGGTGGTGGTGATTTCGTTGGTGGTCAGGAGAATGTCCATTCGTCAGGTCCCGGACCCGTCAGGACCCGGAGGCAGTTCGGATCCGTGCCGACACGGCACGAATCATTCGTTCCCGGCTGATGTCTAGCGTCGACCGGCCACTATGGCGGACCCTCCGCGGGTTGCGCGGGCCACCAGATGTGGCTCCTGGCCAGGAATCGGGCGCGCAGCGAGCGCGACCACTTGGAACAAAGTCTAGCTACCCTGACTCCCATGGACGAAATCGTCGGTTCGATTCCCGCGGAAACGCACCCGGAGGACGCGGCCTATCGCGCCGGAGTGGTGGATCTTCTCGGAATCCTTGCCTATGGCGGCTTGACCGCCTTTCAGCGCTTGGCCGATGACGCGGCAACAGCCCCCACGCTCGCGGATCAGGTCATGACTTCCTCCATGGCGGTCGTCCAGTTCCGCAATTTCGAGGCCGTACGCGATCACCTCTGGACCTTCGATGTCGACGTGCTCGACGCGATGGAACCCTTCCACCGGGCCTTCGACGACTATCACGAGAGGGCACAGCCCAAGATCTGGCTGGAGACTCTGGTGTCGGCCTACGTGGGGGACGGATTCGCCGCGGACTTCTATCGCGAGATCGCAGCCTATGTCGATGCCAACACCCGGGCGCTCGTCGACGAGGTGCTCACGACGGACCGGCAAACCGACTACATCGTCGGCCGGGTGCGCCAAGCCATCGCCGACGAGCCCGCCGTCGGCGGCCGACTCGCCCTGTGGGGGCGCCGGCTGGTGGGGGAGGCGTTGACCCAAGCCCAGCGGGTCGCCAGCGAACGGAGTGCCCTCACCGGCCTCATCAGCGGGACCGTCAATCGCTCCGGCATGGACCTCGCCACGATCGGGCGGATGCTGACCAGACTCGTGGAGAATCACGCCCTCCGGATGGACCGGCTGGGGCTCGCCAGTTAGTCGCTGGCTTCAGCGGCATCCGGCGGCAGGAGATGCCGTCCGACCCAGTGCGGATCGGGGTTGCGCTTCAGCTCCTCACCGATCACCACAGTGGGCGTCAACAGGTCGCCCCGGTTGACCTCCCGCATCCATTCCTCGGCTTCCGGGTCGGCGATCGCATCGATCCACAGGGCCTTCCTGGCGATGCTGCCCAGCGCCAGCCGCAGGCGGATGCAGAAGAAGTCACCCGGCTTGAAATAGATCGCGACCCGGTCGGGTGCCGCCAGCGCCTGAGCGCGCGTGGCGCGTGGACGGGGGAACATGAGAGGCGAGAACACGAACGCCGCCGGCAGCAGGATCCCGGCCCACACGAGCCCTTCGGATTCCTGCAGCGCCACCTTGAGCGCGACATAGAGCGCAATCAGGGCGAGCAGAGCCAGCGAGATGCCCCAGCGCCGCAGGAAGCGATGCACCTCAGATGTCGCCGAACCCGACGCGGCGAGCGTGTTCCTTGCCAAGATCGAGATAGGCAATCGTTGCCGCCCGGATGATCGTGGTGCCGCCCTTGTTGTCGGTGAGCGTCAGCAGGCCGTCGTCCGCCATGGCCTTCTTGAAGGCCTCGGAGACCTCGGTGGCGGTCTCATCGGTTTCGACGGTGAGTTCGCGGTTGATGTGCTGGATCCCGACTTTGACTTCCACAGTTCCTCCTTGGATGGCGGACGGTGTCCGCGTGCGACTCCCACCGTGCCACAACGCCGGAAGCGTTTCCGAACCTGTTCGCCGACGGCGCAGGCCCGGCCCGGATCAGACGGTGGCCGTCCGGTGTCGCCGGCCGGGCCGAACGACCAGCAGACCGACCGCCGCGATCAGCAAGCCCACGCCGAGGAGCACCCAGCCCGGCGTACGCGGGAAGAGCGACAGCAGCCAGGGCACGAAGAAGCCCAGATAGGTGACGCAATAGAAGACGGCCACCCCCGGGGCCAGCAGGGGGGAGGGGACGTTGCGTTCGACCTCGCGCAGACCGGCCACCATGAGCGTGCCATAGGTGGCTCCCAACACAGGTGTCGTCAGCAACATCAGCCAGACCGTGTCCAGTGCCAGCGCAGCCATGGCGAGGCCGAGCCCGATGAGGAGCAGGACCAGACCGAGCATGACGCTCTGGCCGGGACGTGCTGCCTCGAATCGACGCACGGGTGCCTGGACGAGGACGCCGGTCAGCAGCGTGGCACCCGCGATGAAGCCGGTGAGCAAATAGGGCGCGATGGTGAGATCGCCCGCCAAGCGCGTCGGCAGGACGACGAAGGCGATGGTCGGAGCACCGAACACCCAGGGTGCAGCCGGTGCGACGCGGAGGAGGAACCAAGGCTGGGCGACGGCGCGCGCGACCGCGCCGACCGTCGGGGTCGCCTGGTCCACGCGCGGCGGCTCCGGAGCAGTCCAGGCGAACACGAGCGTGACGGCCGTCGCCGCCACGTGCAGCAGATAGGGCGTGACCTGGGGAGCGGGTGCCAGGTCGGCGACCAGCCCGGCCACGAGGGGGCCCCCGCCGAAGCCCGCGGACAGAGCGATGGTCGCCCGACGAGCCCCGGTGCCGAGGGGCGCGCCCGCGGAGAGCTCCTTGATCCAGGCAGTCCCCGCGCCCATGGCGGTGCCCGTCGCGATGCCGGCCACGACCCGCCCCGCGTACAGTGCCCAGATCTGATCCGCGCCGAGAATGAGCAGACCGCTCGCCAGTCCGGCCAGCACCAGCGCCAGTCGGACGATCGGACGCAAGCCGTGATGGGCCGAGAGCCAAGCAGCGCCGAGCAGGGCCGGCATGAGCCCAACGACATAGGCGGCGAACATCAAGGTGACGCTGGAGTCGCTCAGCCCGTCCACCTGCCGATAGACCAGCAGCGTCGACGCGAACTGGTTGGCGCCCCAACCGATCGTGGCCAGCGCCAACGCCACACGAACCCAGGATCGAGACGTCACGCCCGCGAGTTTAGAGGCAGATCTCCTGCAGCTGACTGCCTCCGGTCAGCCTTTCTCGCAGAGGGCCGGGGTACGCAGCAAAGTTGGTCAGGTGCTTGCGTACGTTTCCTGCTCCTCGGGCGTCGCACGACGCAGGACCAGTCGCGTCCACGCACCGAGGAAGATCCGCTCGTCGCCGGACAGTTCGCGACGGCGGCCCGTGGGGATCGGCGTGTTCGGCATGCCACCCGAGGCATCGGCCACGAACGTGCCGTTGGCGGAGCCCAAGTCCTCGATGAACCACCGGGTGCCGTCGGTTGTCAGCTGGGCCTGGCGCCGGCTGATGCCGGTGTCCGGTTCGCAGTCGACGTCCGGGCGGATATTGCGGCTGCGGGAGGGACGCCCGATCAGCAGTGAGCGTTTGCGCAGAGGAACGATCTCCGGCAACCCCGGTGATGGCATCGGGTCAGGGCTCTCCTGCAGCGAATACCACTCCGGGTCGACCCAGATCTCCAGGACCCATTCGAACGATTCGGTGGCCTCGTCGAGATCGGCAGCCGGGGAAGCCCACCGACCGCCTGTCGGGGCATCCAGTGCAGAAGCCGGCGGCGAAGGCATCGGGGGCGCGGGCGGTGCCGTTGGGGTGACGTCAGGTCCCTCGGCGGACGGCGCTGCATCGCCTTCCGGTGTGGGTGAAGCGTCCGGAGGCGACGGTTGAGCAGAGGTCCCGGCGAGCTGGTCGGGTGTGTCCGCGTCCGGCAGCGGAGTATCCAGATCGAGGATCGACGGCTCGGGTGGCCTCGGCATCGTGCCGGTGGTGTAGTCGTATCCACACGCTTCGCAGAACAGCGCTCCGGGGGCATTCATCACCGCACAGTTGGGGCAGACCACACCGATCGGCTTCGGTTGGTCCGCCGGCGCGGGGGCTGCTTTCGCCGGCGCGGCACCGACGGACCCGATCGGCGACCCACAGGTGTCGCAATAGTCGGTCGATTCGCTGGGGTGCCCGTTGGGGCAGGTGGCAGCTGCCATTGTCAGCCTCGGATCCTGGTGGTCTTGGTGGAGGCGGTGTCGAGGGCCATCTCGTCCGCCTTGTCGACGGCTTTCTTCAACCTGACCGTACCCGTTTCGACGTCCTGCACATCGACGACCTTCCGCAGTTTTGCGGTCGCTTCATCGTTGCCGGTTTCCGCGGCCAGTTGGACCGCCCGGCCGAGCTTCGTCGTTGCGGTGGCGTCGTCACCTGCAGCTTTGGCCGCCAGCCCCTGCTGGATCGCCTCGGCCAGCTCGGTCTGGCCCGTGTAGTGCGCCACGGCTGGATTGATCCGCGTCGTGAGGGTGCCATCGGATGACCACTTCGCCTTGACCAGGCCCTGCGTCACGACCTCGTCACGCACCGAGAGCTGTACGCGGGCCGCCAGCTGCTCCTGGCCGACAGCTTTCGCGGGGAGGCGGATCGCGACGTGATAGTCGCGGGACTCGTCGCCCCAGGCTCCGGTCGGATAGCCGCGGGTGAGCGGGTTGACCTGGCGGGAACGGTTGGTGAGGTCTTCGACCGTGGGGGAGACCTGGCGTACGAACATCACCTGCGCGCCCTGGGGCGCCCAGACCCGCAGCTCCGCCTCGGCGACCCCGCGGCCCATCGACTTCTGCATCAGCTCGGCGAAGACCGCGCCCATCTGGGTCGGGTGGGGGATGATATCGACCGTTCCGAGGAGGGCCTGGGCCACTCGACGAATCTCGGAGACCTTCCAGTCGACGCCGATCCCGCGGCAGTCACACTGGAACTGGCCGATGGACGCCTGGATGGCAGCGTCCAGCTGCTGTGGCGTCTCGTTGTGGTTCTCGCCGTCCGTCAACAGGATCGCGTGGCGTTGGGTGAGGCCCGGGATCGAATTGAACAGGGCCCGGGTCAGATTCAGCCAGGACCCGATGGCGGTGCCACCATCGGAATGGAAATAGCGGATGGCCTGTGCAGCCTGGAAGCGGGTGGAGGAGTCCATGCGGACCATGCCCTGTCCGCCCCGGGTGACCGGATAGGCCAGATAGGCCTGATGGTTGCCGGCGACGACGGCGAACCACGTCCCGTCGACGATGTGGTCGAGCGCCACGATCGCCGCGTTCTTGGCGGCCTCCATGTTGCTCTCGCCCATGGAACCGGACGTGTCCACGATGATGATCTCCCCGGCGCCGCCGCCGCTCTGACCGGCCGTGCCTGCGCCGGAGCAGCTCACCGTGACGATCGCGTTGACATCGGTGCCGCCATCGGGGAGGAATTCGTTCTGATAGACGGCCGAAGTGAAATCTGCCATGGTCCTGCTCTTCTCCCTGCGTCAGTCGATGCGTGATGTCGTGTTCACTGGGACAGTATGCACGGTCGGGGTCGAGGCTTCCGGTTCGATCGGCGTCTCCCCGGAGGCGAGTGCCTGTCCGGGGAAGCCATCCAGCGGTCCGAATCGGGCCAGCGCCACGGTGATGTTGTCCTTGCCGCCCTGTGCGTTCGCCCAGCGCACGAGGTCTCTCGCCAACAGGGTCGGGTCCTTGGCGGCCGGATTGTCGAGGAGGATCCGCGCGAACACGAGCTCGAGGTCCTCGGGGTCGGAGGCGTAGTTCCACAGTCCATCGGAACAGACGAGGAGCCAGCCGTTGCCGGGACGCTGGAGGTGCCCGAAGGTCGGTTCCACATCGGGTGCGTCCAGACCGAGCCAACGGGTGATCGCGTGGGAACCGGGCCCGCTCTCCGCCTCCTCGCGGGACATGCCGGCAGCCATCCTCAACTGGGCCATGGAGTCGTCGACGCTGAGCTGCAGGGAGTCACCGGTGTCGGCCATCCAATAGACGCGCGAGTCACCGATGTTGCCCCACACGATGAGATCCCCGTCCACTTCAGCGGCCGCGATCGTGCAGGAGGGTGCATTGGTGCTGCTGGCCTCGGTGCCTGCGACGACAGCGTCGTTTGCGGTGCGGAAGGCCTCCACGAACGTTGTCCGCAGAGCTTGGATCTGCGACTCCGGCACGGCCATGCCCCGGGGATGTTGTGCGACGAGTACGCCCCGCGCGGCGCGTGCGGCCGCCAACGAAGCGAGGTGGGAGTCGTCCGACGAGGAGACTCCATCGCACACCACCAGGACCGCATGGCTGCCCGGTGCCGCATCGGCGGACAGTGCCATGGCGTCCTCGTTGCGGTGGTGACGCAGGCCGCGGTCGCACATGCCGCCCACCCAGTTGGCCGGGCTTTCGGCGAAATGATCGCGTTCCGAGGGGGCCTTGGCGCCACATTGTTCGCAATAGCCGTCAGCATCGATCCGTCCGCCGCACTCCAGGCAGGGCCGCGGCGAACCATCCGCGTCCGGGTCGTCACCGGGACTGTGCAGGACCCGCGAGACCGGCAGCTCGTCGGCAACCACTTCCGTCGGCCGTTCCTCGGTGGGGGTCAACTGTGTTCCGCACCCCTCACAGAAGGCCTCCCAAGCGGCGACAGGGGCCCCGCACGAGGGGCAATGGACATTGTCGGGCCGCAGCGGCACGGCAGTCGCGCCCTTGTCATCCGGGTGGTCGCGTCCGACGACGGATCCGAATTGCTCACTCACAGCAGACTCCATTTCCTCAGCCGGTTGGCGCGATCGATCAACTCCACACGGGATTCGGGCTTGTGTTGGGCCAGGGCCCGATAGGCGTCCGCAAGCGCGGCGCGCAAAGCATCCTCGGTCGCCGGATGTTCGCCGACCGTGGCGTTGCGGCGCGGCCCATGGGCCCGAACCTCGCCCAGCGCTCGCTCCAGGATGTGCACGGTGAACTCCTCCGCCTGGGGAGCATCCATCCTGACTCCGCGCACCGACCTCATCGCTTCGTCGAGCTCCTTCAAACCAGCACCCAGCGTGAGCAAGTGGCGGGCCCGCAGCCGCCGCGACTCGGCGTACCCCCGGGATGTGGTCGGCACCCGGTCCAGCGCCGCCACCGCGCCGTCGAGGTCGCCCTTGTGGGCCCGGATGCGCGCCAGCCCGAACGCCGCCGGGCTCACATAGTTGGCGTCCGTGGCGACACAGGTGGCGTACAAGCCCTCCGCGATCGCCGACTCGCCACCGTGCTCACACGCCAGGGCGAGGGCCAACTTGGGGGCCAACTCGCCGGGTAGTTGTCCATAGACGGCGTTGAAAGCAGCCTGGGCGGCGCCCCAATCCTCGTGTTGCAGCGCAGCGAGGCCCTGTGCCCACACAGCACGCCACTCCCAGGGGTCGTCGGTCAGCAGTTGTTTCGCCAACTCATCGATTGCGGCGGTCCGGCCGCCGATCTCCAGCAAGGCCCGGCACTTCGCCAGCACGACTTCCGCACTGCGGGCGGGGGCGTTGCCGAGCACTTTCAGGCGTTCGCGGGGGTCATCGACGGAGACGTTGCTGAGCCAGCCGTGTTGGGGATCGTGCGAATCCGCCCGCAGCCGGGGGAGTGACGCCCAGTCCAGGCTGCTGCCCACCACGGACGGGGACTCGAACAACACGGAAGCGGCAGACGTCAGCGCCGTGCCGCGCGTACGCCTGGCAACCGTTTCCCGCAGCACGCCGAGCAACTGCATGCGCAACTCATCGGCCGTTGTGAAACGGTCTGCCGGATCCGGGGCACAGCACCGTTGCAGAAGGCGATAGAAGGAGTCGTTCTGCTGGAACAGCGGCGTCTTCTCCGCCGGGGGAAAAGTGAACTCGAAGGTCGTCTGATAGCCCCGGAATTCCGCACAGAGCACCATCAGCGTCCGTCCGATGGTGAAGATGTCCGACTGCGGACTCACCCCCTGGGTGACCACTTCAGGAGCCTGATAACCGACCGTGCCGTAGATCGCGGAGTCCTGATCATCGGCCCTGCGCACGCCACCGAGGTCGATGAGCTTCAGCCCATCCCCCACCTGAATGACGTTGTCCGGCTTGAAGTCGCAATAGATCAGGCCCTGATCGTGGAGGTATTGGAAGGCGGGCAACAATTCCACGAGATAGGCGATCGCCTGGTCGACGGGGAGCGGGTCGTAGACGCCCCCGTTCTTGGCCATGCGATCCTGCAACAGTTGTTTGAGGGAGCGGCCACCGACGAACTCCATGACGATGTAGCCCGATCCCTCGTGGCTAACGAAGTTGTGGATCTCGACGATCAGGGGATGGGTGACCTGGGCGAGGAACTGCTGTTCCGCAATCGCTGCGGCGTTCGCGTCGGCATCACCGGAGTTGAGCAGGCCCTTGAGGACGACCCAGCGTCGGGAGACGTTGAGGTCCTGGGCGAGGTAGATCCAGCCGAGACCACCGTGGGCGAGACATCCCGCCACCTCGTATTGGCCGGCCACCACGTCGCCCGCGCCCAGCTTCGGATCGAAGGAGAAGGGGTTGCGACACTTGGCACAGAACCCGGTTGTGCGACCGGGCAGGCCTTGTCGGGACCGACCAACCGGTGCGCTGCAGCTCGGACAGGCACGCTTGTGTTCCGGCACGACCGGATTGGCCAGGACCGCCTGCCTCGGATCGACCGCCGGTGCGGGTGGCACCCGAGTGAGCCCGGCGCCGATCCGTGCCCCTCGCGTGCGCTGGGCCGCTGACGTTGTCCGTCGAGTCGTGCTGCGCCCCGCTGCGAGCTGGCTGCCGAGCGCAGCCGAACCGAGGCGGGTCGAGATGGTGGTCAGCGTGGTCAGGCCGGCATCGGCGTCCTCCGGCGGGGCGGCCGCATCCGGCGGAGACCCGCAGATGTCGCAATAGCCGTCCCGGATCTCCCCGCCACACCCCGGCATGGGACAACGTCCGGTGGCAGCGGACGAGGGGCGGGCGCCGGGACGGGCGTTCAGTGTCGGTTTCGCCGCCGCAACAGTGGGTGCGCGCGTGGCCGCCGAGCCTGGCGGGTTGTCCGCGCGCAGGGCGCCGGCCGGCATGCCACAAATGTCGCAATAGCCATCTGCGATGGAGCCGACGCATCCCGGCTGAGCACACTTCACTCCGCCTGCTCCTTGGGTTGACTCGCCAGCCACTGGACGAAGACCTCATAGGCCTCCACCAGCTCGGTGGCCAACGGCACCGGCGAAGGGCGCCTGGTGAGAATGTCGGTGGCCAGTGCATCCAGCGCGGTCAGGTCCGCGTTGCTGCCGAATCCAAGCCGGACGGCCCTGGACCGTTGCCCCGCCAGCCTGTCCACCAAGTCCTCGTGCTGTTGCAGCGCCTGCGTATAGGCGTCCTGCACCACCTGCATCGCCCGGCCCACCCGGTGCAGCTTCTCGAGATAGTCCTCCAGCTCCGGACGGGTGTTCGGGAGCGGGCCCAGCGCTTCCGGGTCAGGGACGGCATAGCGTGGTGCGGGAACGACCCGGCGTACGCATTGGGTCACCAACTGCTCCATCGCAGCCTGACGCGACTCGAGATCATCACGCAGCTCCCTGGCCTTGTCGACCAGGCCGCGCGCCTCCCTGCGCTCGACCCCACCCACGATCAGATCACGTTCGAACCGGGCCGCCTCGATCTCGGCGGGGCCGATCATCCCGCCGATGTCTCCGCCACGGTCGAGCCGTTGGACCATGTTGTTCACGCGCTGGGCCAACTCGGAAAGTTTGGCCTCGGGTTCGTTCCGCAGGCCGGCCGGTTCCAGCGCCACTTGGTCCCGGATGCGTTCAATCTGCGCCCGCAGATCGCGCAGCCGAGCGGTGACCTGGTCGGCATCGGGGTCGAGCTTCAACCGGGTCCGGAGCTGGGCGGCCATTGCGTCCGCCAATCGGCAGGCTTCCGGCAGCGACACGGACAGTCCATCGGTGCCGAGTGGACTTCCGGCATCGCGGTTGGCATCGGCGGCCAGCAGCGACGGGTCGAGGGTGGCGTCGAGGCGACCCCAGATCAGAGCCGCCATGCGCTCCCGTTCGGTCAGCCCGACCCGACCCGAGTCCCAGGTGGCCAGCAGCAGATCAAGCCTGTCCTTGACCGCCTTCCACAGTGCGAGGGACAGCATCATGTCGCGCGTGAGCTGAGCGCGGTGGGGCGACTTCAGCACGGCGGCGTCCAACAGATCCAGCTCGCGTCGCCGGCCATCCACCCAGGTGATCATTTCCCCCAGGTAGCGCCGCGCCTGTTCCGGATGGAGCGGGACACCGAGGCGTCCCGGAGCGGCTGGGGCAACGACGGCTCGGGCGCGCGGGGAGGGTGGGGTGGTCATGGTTGTCCACCGTAGTGGGCGCGGGGGACAGTGATCGACGGTTGGATGTTCGGCAGCGTCATGCGTACTCCTGCAGTCGAGGCCGGACACCCGCCCAACTGCACAGGATCGCGACGAGGCCGCCGAAACCGATCACCAACGTGCTCAGTGTCACGCTCGAGGCCAGCGATGTGATCAACATCCTCGACTGGGTCGAGGAATTGGTCATGGCGTCGGTGACGGCGGTGTCGAAGGTCACGAATCGGCCGCCGGCCGCCGGTCCGGTGTCCTGCACGATCTGGCGCTGGGCCTCATCCCACTCGCCCTGGGTCGCCAGGACGCGGAGGTCCCCATGTGCCTCCACATAGCGGTCCCAGGCAACGTGGAGGTCATAGGCCGCTGTCGTGGGAATCCGCTCCAGCGCCGTCCGGGTCCGGTCGGCTGCATTCGACCACGGCTGGTCCGCGGCCGGATCGGTGCGCCGCTGGATGAGCGCGAGAGCCTCCTGGGCACGGGCGTCATAGGCGGAACCCCGGGCAGCCGCGCTCTCCTGGAACGTGACGATCTCGTTGTGCACCACCTGCTGCGCCTGGGTATCGGCGGTCGTCAGCGCGGACAACCCGATCGCCCATGACGCCGCCACCAACAGGATCGCCGCAGTGATGCCCAGATTGACGAGACGCCGGAACCGAATGCTCAGCGTCAGCGCGGTGCCGACCAGCCCGGCCAGGGCCAGAATGCCGGACAGTGCCAGCGGTACGCGGGAGACTCCTGCGGTGCTGGCGTCGACGTGGCCGGAGTTGGTCTCGACGAGGGTGTTGAGCGGAGGGAGCACCTGTGTCCGCAGCATCGCTGCGGCAGCCACGAGAGCCTCCTCTCCGGCCGGGGTGCCCCGACCGAGCCGAGCCTCCTCCAATTTGGCGGTGTAGGCGTCGAGCTCGCGATTGACCTCCGCGAGGCTGGAGGCGTCGCTCGGCGAGTGGGCTGCTGCCTCGACCAGAGTCGCTCGCGCCTCCGCCACGGTGTCGCCGTAGTCGCCGTCCTGGCCGGTCAGCAGTTCGTGTGCCGCGGCAGCATCCGCGCGCAGGACATCGGTCCGGACCTGTTCGACCCGGCTCAGCTGGCCGATCGATTCCCCCGCTCCGGCCAGGGCACTGCGCGCGTTCGTCAGCGACAGCACCCCGAGGACCGTGAAAGCGATGAGGGAGAGCAGCGTGAACGTGAACCAAGCACGCAGGAGTTTCGGGGTGGGCGTGGTGGGCGTCTCCGGACGGGCGATCGGAGGACCGGCCGGCACCTGACCGGGGCGTTTCCGGGCGACGGTCCCAGACGGCGTGCCACGTCTCCCGGCCGTGGGAGCAGCCGACGCGGCCTGGGGCTTCGATGGGGTGGCGGCCATCAGGTGTCCTCGGACGGGGCCTCACTCGTGTCGGCGTCGCCCTCCTCCGACCCGAGAGGAAAATCCACGGGATCGTCCACGTCATCGAAATCGTCCGGCGCGATCAGGGGCAGCCCCGAGGGTGGCTGAAGAAGCGAGAGGTCGGGGAGGTCGTCATCGTCGTCGTTGTCCATCGATTCGAGATCCTCCGGCACCAGCACCCGCAACTCGACCAGTGAGGGCTCGTCGACATCCCGCAGACGCCAGGCATGCGCGCCGATCGCCGCCTCGAGGCAGTTCCGGGCGAAGCGGCCGTTGCCGAACGTCGAATCCCGCACCTGCTGACCCAGGATCTCCCGGAAGCGATCGATGGTCTCCTCCGCCGCGTCGTAGTCGGCCTTGTTGACCATGTCGGTGAAGATCTCCACCAGCTCTTCGTCCGTGTAGTCCTCGAACCCGATGGTGGTGCGGAACCGCGACGTCAAGCCGGGATTCTCCGCGATGAAGACCGCCATCGGCGCGGGATAGCCGGCCACGATCACGACGAGATCGTCGCGTTTGTCCTCCATCTCCTTGACCAGGGTGTTGATCGCCTCGGTCCCGTATTGATCACCCGACAATGAGTAGGCCTCATCGATGAACAGGACGCCGCCCTCGGCGGACTTCACCACCTCGGCGGTCTTGATCGCGGTCTGGCCGAGATATCCGGCCACGAGCTCGGACCGGTCGACCTCGACCAGTTGGCCCTTCGACAACAGACCGAGCGCGCGATAGATCCCCGCCACCAGGCGGGCGACCGTCGTCTTGCCGGTGCCCGGATTGCCGACGAACACCAGGTGGCGCGTCACTGTCGGGCTGCGAAGCCCCTCCTTGGTCCGCAGCGCCTCCACCCGCAGGAGCGCCGATTGCTTGTGGATCTCGTCCTTCACCCGGGTGAGACCGATGAGACCGTCCAGTTCGGCGAGGAGCTCCTCCAGGCTGCGGGGTTCGGGTTCGTCGGGTTCGGGTGCCGTGGTGGGCTCCGCTGCCTGGGTTGCCAGCGGCGCTCCGGGATGATCGACCGGCTGGGTCGGGGTGCCGGCGTCGTAGGGGTCGGCGGGGTACGCGCCGCGGGACCGATCGGCGTCAGGATCCCGCGGCAGGGGAGCGCCGCCGGGCAACCCGGGGAAGGCACCGGGGCCGAGCGGCATGTCCGCATCGAGGTCCAGGCTGGAGCCGGGCCACTGCTGCTGAAGGTCCGCCTGCTGTCGGCGTACGCTCTGCTGCAGTTGACCGAGGACATTGCGGAGGACCTCGGGAGCCTGCCGCGCGAACTCCTGGGCGCGTTGCCCGGTGTGCGCGGCAAAGTCCTGCGCGCGGTCGGTGAGCGGAGGTGCGGCGGCGGGCCCGGATCCCGCCAGCACGTCACCGCTCAACGGAGGCTCCGCGGGCGGAATGTTCGAGGGCTCGTCCGTCGGGGTGGATGCGCTCGGCGGAACGGCACCGATGGGCCCGGCTGCGGACAGCTGGGCTGCGGCCGCCGCCTGAGCGTTTCCGGCCACCCGAGGGTTGGGCTGGCCCAGCGCGCACGCTGCGGTGCAGACGTCGGCCAGCACCTTGGCGTACGCCGGCGCCTGCGCGGGGCGGGTCTGCACCAACTCCTGCAACAGGGTTGTCGGGGCACCCCGCCAGCGCCGCCCGTGCTGGGCCATCGTCATGAACCGTTCGGCGCTGGGCTCCTCACCGGCTTGCTCCGCCCAGTCGACGAACGCCTGCTTGCCGGCCTCCGCGACTGCGGCTGCGAGAGCCAGCCCTTCCGTGCGGGCAGCGGCCGGGTCGAGCCCCACCGCGTCGGCGACCACGGTCAGGCGGTCGAGCACCTCACGCAGGGAACCGGTCGGCTGATCGGGGTTCGGGGGAAAGTCGGTCATCGTCAGGCCTCCAGGCTCACAACAGGTGGGGGTGGGAGAGTTTCGGGAGCAGACGTCGGACAGTCAGGGCAGATCAAGGGGATTCACCGGACCAGCCGGTGGCGTCACCGGCCCCTGCCCCGTGCCGGGTCCGGCGGGAGTGATCGAGCGGGCCCCCGCCTGCAGATCCAGTTCCCCACCGGTGGACTCATGACCGAACCTGGCGGTCAGGAAGCGTCCGTGGGCGATCAGGGCATCAGCATCGGCGCGGGCCACGGCGTCGAAGATCTTGTCCATCGTGGCGCCCAGGAGATCGAGCTGGTCTATCAACAGCATCAGGGAGGTCTTGCCCCTGTCGATCGGACGGCTGTCCGCCCAGTCCCGCGGCAATCGGAGATAGCCACCGAGAGCTTCCGGCAGGTAGTCCGTCGCGGTGGCCATCACCGCGTAGCTGTCCGAGCTGCCAAGCCCGACCGACTTCATCCGGGGCAGCGTGTCGCGAATCATGCGGGATACCCGATTGACCCGGGCGAGCACGAACGGGTGCAGCTTGGCGTCATGGGCGAGCTGTTCGGTGCGATCGAGCGCGTTGAGGATGTCGTGCTCGGTCGGGACCGAGGGAGCCGTGGCCGCTCCCTGGGGCTCCAACTTCTCGTTGACCCCACGCACCCAGTCGAGAAATCCCATGTGTGCCTGTCCGGTGTGTCGTCCTGCGTTTCAGCGGTGCCGCGGGTCAGCGCCACGTGGTGCGCTGATCGGTTTGTGGTGGGGCGCCCTCGAAATTCATCGAGCCCGAGGCCAGTCGCTGGTCCTGCTGCGAGACGCGCTCGAGATAGCCCTTCGACTTCTGGACCTCATGCTCCAGCACCCCGATCGTCTGGGCCATGTTGTCGAGTGCCTGCAACTTGAACTGATCGATCGAATCCATCGTGGCATAGATGTTCTGGAACGCGTTCTGCAGTTGGGGCAGGCCCAGGGTGGACTCGGCGGCGCCCTTCTGGATGGCCGCCGAGTTCTGCTTCAGGGCCAGCGATGTCTGTTCGATGATGTTCGACGTCGTGGTGTTCAGCGCGGTGATCTGATCGAGGACCAACTTCTGGTTGGTCAGCGCCTGCGACACGATGACGGCAGTCCGGAGCGCCGACATCGTGGTTGTGGACGCCCGGTCGACTCCCTTGATGAGCTCGAGGTTGTTCTTGATGATGATGTCGATCGCCAGATAGGACTGGATGGACACCGCGAGCTGCGTCAGGAGATCCTGGTGCTTCTGCCGGACATAGAACAACACGTCCTGACTCAGTGCCTGGGCCTTGTCCGGATCGGCGATCTCCATCTCGGCGATCTGTGCTGCGAGCTTCGCGTCCAGCCGCTCCGCGATGTAGATGTATTGGTTGAGCCGGCCCATGGTCGACCACAGGTTCTGCTTCTCCATGTTGAGCGCGACATTGTCCTTGGTCAGCTCGTCCTTGCCGTTCTGGAGCGCATGGAGCAACCCGTTCAGGTGGGACTGGGCCGACTGATACTTGCGGAAATAGTCGATGATCTTGTCGCCCATCGGGATCATCCCGAGGAACTTCCGTGTGCCGGTGGCCTGGGAAGGGTCGAGGTCCTCCACGGTGCGCCGCAACTGGAGAAGGGTCTGACCGATGGTGGATCCCTGGGAGATCCCGCCTTCCTTGAGAGCCTTGACCGGGGCGTTCAACAAGCGGTTCGACGTCTCGGCCGCTTTGCGAATGTCGGCGTCCCCCATGTTGCGGACCGCGGTGGCCTGCGCCTCCATCTCCGGAGACTTCGGTTGTGCGGAGGTGAGAGCCGACATGAACGCGTCGACCTTCTGATCCAGCATCGGCACCTGTTCGGTCTTGACCGGAGGGGCCATCCGTGGGGCTTGGGTCGTGGTCACCGGCGCCGGTGCCGGTGGCGCCTCCAGGGTGAGGACATTCTCCATCCCGGTCGGTGGGGCGAGTGGTGCCGGCTGGGCAGCACCGGAGCCTCCGGCAGAGTACGACGGGAAGGGCGGTTGGTTGCTCATCTTGTCCTCACGTCAGGTCAGGGTGGAGGTCACGGTCAGTGAGCGGGAAAACACCCGCTGGCACACGTCAATCTACCCGCCGCCCGGGGGCAGGGCACCCGAACCCACCCCGGCGTCCCCCCGACTCGTCAGCAGCGAAACCACCTCGGCAGCTCACTCTGCGAGCGGAAAGCCGCGTACGCCACGCCACGCAAGAGTGGAGATCAGCGCACTCGCTTCCTGGGCCGAGAGTTCGTCACGCAATTCGCCCACCCAATAGCGTGCGCCCACCTGGGCCAGTCCGACGAGGGAAATGCCCAGCAACCGGGCTCGCTCCGGAGGCATGCGGGTGTCGTGGGCGATCGACTGGCCGATGGCCTCCGCGAGATCGCGGTGGGCTTTCCAGATCCGCTTGGACACCTGGGCATCGCCGATGAGATCGGACTCGAAGACGAACCGGAACGACTTGCCGGCCTGTGCCACGAACTCATAGAAGCTGCCCAAGGCGGCGTTCACCCGTTCGGAGTTGTTGGTCGAGCCTGCAATGGCCGCACGCACCAACTCGACGATCTCTTCACTCGCCCGGTCGACGAGAGCGAGATAGAGGTCAAGCTTGGACGGGAAATGTTGATAGAGGACCGGTTTGGAGACTCCGGCGGCTTCGGCGATGTCGTCCATGGCCGCGTTGTGATAGCCCTTGTCCGCGAAGACCTCCCCGGCCACCTCCAACAACTGCAGGCGCCGCTGGTCGCGCGGCATCCGCGTGGGGCGTCCGGCCGCGCCGTTGCTCGCCGGGACGGGATCGGTCATTTTCAGGACATTACCGGTGAGTCACCTTTATATCCAGATCGATCGTGGAAGCGGCAGGAGCGTGTCGCAAGCCCGGTGATGGTCCCCGGGGCGGGGCGCGGGGCGTACCAGGGAAGAAAAAACTCACCGGCGACCCCGCAGAGGGAGCCGCCGGTGAGTTGTGTCAGGGGGATTTCTGTCCCGGGTCCGGCGTCAGCCGGGGGACGACCCGGGGTGGATCAGAGAGGCCGCACCTTGTCGGCCTGAGGGCCCTTCGGGCCCTGAGTGGTCTCGAACTCCACGCGCTGACCCTCGTCGAGAGACTTGTAGCCCGTGGTTTCGATCGCGCTGAAGTGAACGAACACGTCGTCATCCGGTCCGCCGCCGTCGACTGCGATGAAGCCGTAGCCCTTTTCGGCGTTGAACCACTTGACGGTTCCCTGTGCCATATCTTTCTCTTCCTTGTTGCTCCGGACCCGACAAACCGCAGGGCCCACACTGCTGAGCAATCCGAGGGGCGGTTGGCTGCACCCGCACGGAAACCCGTGAACAGTGGGTCAACCCTCTCACAACATGCGAGTTGTGGGAACCGCCCCGGCACCCATGTCTATAAAACTGCACTCATGAGCTTCTCAGCGGGCGGCTGCGGTGGACGGAGTCGCTGAGATTGTCGGAGGGGTCTGCTTGGCTGGGTCGAGGATGCAGAACGGGAGAAGCATGACGGGATTCACCTTGCAGCGCGGGGTCCGGACGGAGCAGCCCGCTCCGGACCTGAGCGCCGACCAGGCAACGGTGGTGGAACACGAGCGTGGGCCGCTGCTGGTGCTTGCCGGACCAGGGACCGGGAAGACGACGACCCTGGTCGAGGCTGTGGTGCGGAGGATTGAGAGAGCCGGGGAATCCGGTCGTACGCGGACTCCGCTCGTGCTCACCTTTTCGCGGCGTGCCGCGGCTGACCTGCGGGTGCGCATCACCCAGCGGCTCGGCCGGCCCACGGCCACCCCCTTGGCGATGACCTATCACGCGTTCTGTTTCGCCCTGCTGCGCCGTTTCGGACCGATGGTCGATCACGGTCCGGGGTGGCGGGTCCTGACGGCGCCGGAGCAGGAGTTTCGCGTGCGCGAGACGCTTGCCGGTCTCGATCCGCAACAGCACGATTGGCCCGCATCGGTGGCCGGCGCGCTGGGGACCAGGGCGTTCGCGAGTGAGATTCGAGCCGTGCTGGCGCGGACCCGTCAGCTCGGTCTCGATCCGGAGGATCTGGTCCGGGTGGGGGAGGAGGCCGGACGGCCGGAGTGGGCGGGAGTCGGCCGCTTCATGTCGGAATACCTGGACATTCTCGACTTCGAACAGGTGCTGGACTATCCCGAACTCGTGCACCGGTGCCGGATCCTCCTGACCGATCCGGCCATCAGGGAACCGCTGAGAGCGGAGTTCGATGGCTTCTTCCTCGACGAATATCAGGACGTCGACGTTGCGCAGACCCAATTGGTCGCCGAACTGGCCGGTCCGGGGGCGTTGGTCGTGGCGTTCGGCGACCCGGATCAATCGATCTATGGGTTCCGCGGATCGCAGGCCCGGGGCATCCTGGATTTTCCCGATCTGTTCCGGACCGCCCGGGACGAACCTGCCCCGGTGCATGCGCTGGGGACGACGTGGCGCTTCGGGAGCCGGATCGCCCACGCCACCCGGCGAGTGGCCGAACGGCTGCCGCTGGCGCGACCGCTCCCGGCCGAGCTTCGTCGAGCCTTCCGCGACCCTCAGCCACATCCGGGCGCAGGGCGCGGCCGGGTCGAGGTGCGAATCCACGAATCCGTTGGAGCCGAGGCAGAGCAAGTCGCCCAATTGCTCAGGCATGCGCACCTGCGAGATGGCTTTGCCTGGGACGACATGGCCGTCCTGGTGCGGTCCGGGCGGCGCAATCTGCCGGCCCTGTCGCGAGCTCTCACCGCCGCTGGTGTGCCCCTCGAGGTCGCCGGGGACGAGATCGCGCTCTCGGCCGAGCCTGCTGTGCGTCCGCTTCTGCTCGCCCTGCAAATCGCGCTTCAACCTGCTGGACCGGATGTTGACCAGGCGGCCCGTCTGGTCGTGTCCCCCCTGGGGGGTTTGGACAGTCTCGGCGTACGCAGGCTCGGCCGGACCCTCCGGGCTGCGGAACGGGCCGAGCTGGCGGGTGCGGGCCTTCCGGAACTGTCCGGAGAATTGATCAGGAGGGCCCTGGCCGAGCCGGATTGGCTTGCGGACTGTCGTGCCACGGTGGGCGAGGATCATCCCGAGCTGGCGCGGGTGACGGAGCTCGTCGGGTTGCTCTCGGCCGTCCGGGGCCGGATCGCGGAGGGCGGCACCGCCGAGGAGGTGCTGTGGACGGCCTGGGCCGGGACCGATTGGCCGGAGCGGCTGCGCCGGGAGGCACTGCGTGGCGGGGACGGCGGCCGACGGGCCGACCGGGATCTTGACGCGGTGTGCGGACTGTTCGACGTCGCATCCCGGGCCGAAGAGCTGGTGGGGGCCCGGGGTGTGCGGGCGTTTCTCGCTGAGGTCGAAGCACAGCAAATTCCGGCGGACACACGGCGGGAGGCCGATGTCCGGGGGCGCGGCGTGCGGCTGATGACTGCCCATCGCGCCAAGGGACTGGAATGGCGCTTGGTTGTGGTGGCATCGGTCCAGGAAGGCGTCTGGCCTGATCTTCGAGTGCGGGGGTCGCTCCTGGATGCCGACCGTTTGGGGCGGACAGGGGTCTCCCAGGGGGTGGGATTGACCGACCCCCTTCCGGTGTCCGCCCGGCTCGCTGAGGAGCGACGACTCTTCTATGTCGCCTGCACTCGAGCGACGGAGCACTTGGTGGTCTGCGCCGTGGAGGGCACCGAGGGGGAGGGCGACCAGCCATCGCGGTTCATCACCGATCTCGGCGTGCAACCTCGGATCATGCAGGGCCGTCCGGCCCGTCCGCTGACGCTGTCCGCGCTCGTGGGGGAGCTGCGCAGGATCAGCGTGGACCCGGAGGCGAGCCCCACGCTGCGCGATGCGGCAGCGATCCGCCTCGCCCGACTGGCAGACGCCGTGGATGACGACGATCGGCCGTTGGCGCCGGCCGCGGACCCGTCCACCTGGTGGGGATTGCGCGCCAGCACCGCGGCTGAGGTGCCGGTTCTGCCGGCCCACGAGCCCGTCCGAATCTCCGGATCAGCACTGGGCGGCCTGCTCGCCTGTCCTCGGCAGTGGTTCCTCAGTCGCCGAGCCGCAGCGGAGCCCGCGCGGCGCGCGGCAGCCGGCACCGGTGATCTCCTGCACGTCCTGATCCGACATGCGGCCGAGGAAGGGATCCCGGCCACGGATCTCATCGAAGAGCTCGACATGGTGTGGCACCGCCTGGGATTCGAAGCGGCCTATCTGTCCGCCGTCGAGCGTGCGGATGCCGAGTCGATGGTGGAGCGCTATGTGAACTGGGCGCAGGCCCACGACCATCGCGCCGTGCTCGGGGTGGAGGTGCCCTTTGCCGTGCAGATCGACGTGGCAGGAGATCGGGTAGTCCTGACAGGTTCGGTCGACCGTCTCGAGGTCTCACCCGCGGGACTGCACGTCGTTGACTTCAAGACTGGCCGGACAATTCCCGACAGACGATCGGTCGCCACCCACGAGCAGTTGGGGGTCTATCAGCTCGCCGCCTCTGCGGGAGCCTTCGATGAACTGGCCCCCGGGGAGCGCCGAGTGGCCGGCGCCGAGCTCGTCTATCTGCGGCTGCAGGAGACCGCGGATCCGCCTTTCCCCAAAGCATTCCCGCAGGCTCCCCTGCAGGAGGTGCCGCATGTCCTTGAGGATCCACCGTCGGTCCACGAGACCTATCCGACCTGGGTCCACGCACGGCTCGCCGAGGCAGTGCGAATCGTGCGGGCGGAAGAGTTCGTCGCGAAGGTCGGGCCGGCCTGTCGCTGGTGCTCCTTCGCGGCCAGCTGCCCCACAAAGAGTTCGGAGGTCGTGTCATGACCGGGCTGACCAGCGTTGTCCGCAAGCGCCTCACCGATCGGCGCGAACTGAACGATGCGCTCGGCATTCCCTTCTCCGAGCAGCAGCTGGATGCGATCACGGCCCCGTTGGAGCCGGGAGTGATCATCGCGGGTGCCGGTTCGGGCAAGACGACGGTGATGGCCGCGCGCGTGGTGTGGCTGGTTGGCACCGGAGTCGTCAGACCGGAACAGGTGCTGGGGCTGACGTTCACCCGCAAAGCTGCCGGCGAGCTGTCGGGACGGATTCGCTCTGCTCTGATCCAGGCCGGTGTGCTGGATACCGAGGGTGTCGACGAAGCCGGAGAACAGGTGGTGATGACTTATGACGCCTTCGCTGCGCGCCTCGTCTCCGAGCATGGCCTGCGCATCGGAGTGGACGGAGATCAACTGTTGATCTCCGGCGCCACGCGATATCGGTTGGCCAGCAGGGTGGTGGCCAACGCGGCCGGACCCTTCGAATCGTTGTCGAGGCTGCGGCCGGCGACCCTGGCGGAGCGTGTGCTCAAGCTGGACGCGGAGTTGCAGGCTCATCTGGTCGATCGGGACGCTCTCGATCGCCACGCCCGACAGTGGCTGCTGGCCTGGGCGGAAGCACCGCTCACACGAGCCAAGAAGCCCTATGCGGATGTGCGCAGTGCTCAGGCTGCGCTGGGCGAGCGACTCGAGCTGGCGAGTCTCGTGGCCGATTATCAGGAGCTGAAACACCGCCTTGGCGTGGTCGAGTTCGCCGACCAGATGGCTGTGGCAGCGCGTCTGGTTCAACAGGTCCCGGAGGTCGCGGTGCTGGTCCGTGACCAGTTCAGGGTCGTGCTCCTGGATGAATACCAGGACACCTCAGCGGCACAGGCGGCTCTGCTCCAGGGCCTGTTCTCCGGCCCGGACGCAGCACATGGCCGGGGTCATCCGGTTACGGCGGTGGGGGACCCGTGCCAGGCCATTTATGGCTGGCGGGGGGCCGCCGCAAGCAACATCCTGCAATTCGTCACCGATTTCCCGGGCCGGGATGGTTTTCCCGCCCAGAGCTTCGCGCTCACCGTCAACCGCCGCTCGGGTCACCGCATCCTGGAAGTGGCGAACCAACTGGCGGCAGGACTGCGAGGAGATCCGGTCCTGGCGGAGGCCGCAGGGGACAGCATCCTGGTCGCGCCCGCCGGCGCGCCGGCCGGAGAAGTCTCGTCCGCAACGTTCGACACATGGTCCGAGGAACTCGTCTGGGTGGCGGATCGTGTGGTCGGAGCCCGCACGGAGGGACAGGTGGAGGCATGGTCCGACATCGCTGTGCTGACCCGACGCAATGCCGACATCGGCGGGATCTACGGCGAACTGACCAGCAGGGACGTCCCCGTGGAGATCGTGGGGCTGGGGGGCCTGCTGAATCTGCCGGAGGTCCGTGACGTCGTCGCCACACTCCGCGTCCTGGATGACGTCACTGCCAATCCAGAACTGTTGCGTCTGCTGGCCGGCCCCCGGTGGGGCATCGGCCCCCGGGACCTCGCGCTGCTCGGACAGCGCGCCCGGGACATGGCTCGTTATCGGGACAGCGACGAGGCGGTGAGCGACGCATTGCTGGCAGCGCTGGAAGGGGCGGTCGCGGAGATCGACCCGACGGAGGTCATCAGTCTTCTGGACGCCGTCACCGACCCTGGCATGCTGCCCTACTCGCCCGAGGCCCGGGAGAGGTTCGCCGCATTCGCGACCGAACTTGCGGATCTGCGGGCGCACGCCGACGAACCCGTTCTCGACCTGACCAGACGAGTCATCGCCACCCTCGGGCTGGATGTTGAGCTCGTGGCCACGCCGCATTTCGCACGCATCGCACGACGCAACCAGTTGGCGGTTTTCGTGGACGCGGTGGCGGATTACGTCGATGTGGACGGTGACGCCTCCCTGGGCGGCTTGCTGGCCTATCTCCAGGCCGAGGAGGAACAGGGGACCGGGCTCGACCAGGCGACCCCCTCGGACAGCGATTCCGTGAAGCTCCTCACCGTGCACAAGGCGAAAGGGCTCGAATGGACAATGGTCTTTCTGCCCGCCCTGGTGAAGGGAGTCTTCCCGTCGGATCGCGTGACCGACAATTGGCTGCGTCGAGCCGACGCGGTGCCGGCCGATCTGCGTGGGGATGCGGAATCGATTCCCCAGGTGTCGGATGCCAGCAAGGACGGGATCGCCGCTTATGCCGCGGCCCTCAAGCAGGACCAGCGCCACGCAGAGGACCGCCTGGGCTATGTGGCGGTGACCCGGGCCAAACGTTTCCTCATCGGCAGCGCCCACCGATGGCGTCCGGACACCGTCAGACCCCGGGAACTGTCGCCCTACCTGACCGCCATCCAGACGGAAGCAGAGATTCAGGGCCGCGTGCTCGCGACCGCGCCCCAGCCGGAGCCGGGGCAGGTCAATCCACTTCAGGTGGACCCGGCCCCCGTCGTCTGGCCGAGACCGCTGGACCCCGACGCGCAGGCCCGGCGTCACGATGCTGCGCTGGCGGTCGCGGCTGCTCGGGAGCGACGACGGACGTCGGGTGACTACGAGCTGCCCAACGCTGAGTTCGGCCTGCTCGATGAGGCCGAGACCATTGCCGGATGGGACGACGATGTGGAGCGTCTGCTGGCGGAAGCCCGTGCGGCGCGTCGGGGCCGGCGCAGCGTACCTCTGCCACACTCGTTGTCCGCCACGGGGCTGCTCACAGCAGCCCGGGACCCGGCAAGTTTCGCCGGGACCCTTATCCGACCCATGCCGGAGGCGCCCTCCCCGGCAGCCCGATTCGGGACTCGGTTCCATCAGTGGATCGAGCGGCACTATGCCGCTCATGGGGCTCCCTTGCCGTTGGTCGATGCTGATGACTTCCTTGAACGCGACGAGGAACCGGCTGCCGACGACCGGGAGTTCAAGAAGCTGTGCGAGCGCTTCGCCCGTGGAGCCTTTGGGCAGCGGGTTCCGCATCGGATGGAAGTGCCGTTCGTGTTGATGATCGACGGACTGGCGCTGCGTGGGCGGATCGATGCCATCTATCGCAGCGCCGATCCGGCCTATGACTGGCAGGTGATCGACTGGAAGACCGGCCGTGCCGATGCCACGGACCCCGGACAGCTGGCGCTTTATCGGCGCGCCTGGGCCCAGCTCGAGGGAATACCGGAGGACCGCGTCGACGCGGCGTTCTATCTGGTGTGGACGGACGAGGTCGTCCGGCCGAGTCGTTTGCCGGACCCGGCCGACTTGGTGCGCCGGACGTTAAGGTGAGCTCCATGCAGTCCTGGGGGTCGGAAGCGGTTCTCGACCGGGCAGACAACCGGCGCAAGGTCCCTGAGTGGGTGTCCGCGCAGTGGTGCCGATCGGGCGCACAGTTGTTGGTGGTCGACGCGGAGGGACAGGTCGCCACCGACGAGACCATGAGTCGTCCCCAGGGGGTGCCCACCTCCGGGAATTACAACGCGCAGATCCACACGTTCCTCGGGCTGGTCGACAACGTTCCATGGTTCACCGCGGAGGGGCCGGTCACGGGCCCACGGGCCTCGCTGCGGCATTTGGGTGCCGTGAGCGGGGGCGCTGCCCTGGAACTCGTCGTCGGTGCAGTGGCGCTGACCGCCTGGCACCGTCTGGAACCCTATTGCCCCGGATGTGGCGCGCGTACGCGAGCGGCCGCGGGGGGAGTGACACGTCGGTGTCCGGCGTGCAGCCGCGTGCAATTCCCTCGCACGGATCCGGCTGTGATCGTCGCCGTCATCGACCCGGACGACCGGCTCCTGCTGGGCCGCCAGGCCAGTTGGGACCGTGGACGCATGTCAGTGCTGGCCGGGTTCGTGGACGCCGGTGAGTCCCTCGAACACGCCGTTCACCGCGAGGTCTTCGAGGAAGCCGGAGTGCGGTTGCGGGAAGTGCGCTATTTCGGGTCCCAGCCGTGGCCGTTCCCCAGATCGCTCATGGTGGGGTTTGTGGCTGACGCCGCGTCCTCGGACATCACCATCGACCGGGTCGAGATCGAGGAGGCCGCCTGGTTCTCCCGTGCCGAACTCGCGAGCGCTTTGGCGGAGGATCGGGTGCGCATGCCCGGCCCGGCGAGCATCGCCCATCGTCTGATCACGGCGTGGCAAGGACGGCTGCTCGGCTGAGTCTCGGTTGTCAGGAGAACGGCGGACGGGCGTCAACGGCGATCGAGCGCCGTCCCGCCCAGCGCCAGATCCGTGCCGCCGCGTCCCGATCTTCGTCGGTCACGAGATTGCCCATCCAGCGCAGGGCGAGAGTCATCAGGAACTTCGACCGCATGCCGAGGGGACCCAGGGTTGGCAGCAGGCGGGGAACGGTGACCAGCCCCGACAGTCGGCGAGCGATGGAGAACGTTTCGCCGTAGTGCCGTTCGAGAACCGAGCGCCAGGAATGGGTCAGCGGATAGTCGCCCTGCGACAACAGTTCGGCAACCATGCGGCCTGTCTCAAGTCCATAGTCGATGCCCTCGCCATTGAGCGGGTTGACGCAGGCGGCGGCATCCCCGATGAGGGCCCAATTGGGCCCGGACACATTGCTCACGGCACCGCCCATCGGCAGCAGGGCGGACGCCACGTTGCGAAGATCGCCGGACAGGCCGAAATCCGCGCCGATGGTGTCCCGATAGATCTGGATCAGCGGTTTGATCGCCACATCCACCGGCCGTTTCGCGGTGGCCAGGGAACCGGCACCGATGTTGACGGTCCCGTTGCCCAGCGGAAACACCCATCCATAACCGGCCATGATGGCGCCCTCGGTGTCGCGGAGCTCCAGATGGGACGAGATCCAGGGGTCGTCGCTGCGGGACGAGTCGATGTACGCCCGCCCCGCGATCGCATAGACCGTGTCCCGGTGCCACTCGCGGCCCAGGATCTTGCCCAGCGGAGACCGTACGCCGTCCGCGACGACCAGACGTCGGCAGGCGATCTCAAAAGTTTCCGCACCATTCCGGAAGACGACTGCAGCAATCCGACCGCGGTCGCCCCGGCGGACGTCGACCGCGCGAGCGCCGTCCACGCCCACAGCACCTGAGTTCAGTGCCCGGGTGCGCAAATGGTCATCGAACTCGGTGCGCGCAACCGCCGATCCCCAGTCCGGGAGGTTGCCGCCCGGCCAGCGCAGATGGAGCGTCTGGCCGAAACCGTGCGCCCGCAGACCTTGGTTGGTGGTGTGTGCCCGGAGCCAATCGGCGAGGCCCAATTTGTCGAGTTCACCGATCGCGCGCGGTGTGAGGCCGTCGCCGCAGGTCTTGTCGCGAGGGAAGACCGCGGCATCCGCGAGCACCGTGTCCAGGCCGAGCTGAGCGGCCCAGGCGGCGGCTGCGGAGCCCGCTGGGCCCGCTCCCACCACAAGGACGTCGGTCTGGACAGGAACAGCTGAGGGCATATCGGTCACGGCCCGATTGTCCCAGTCCCGGAGTGTGTGCCCCAATTGCGCCTAGCCCCCAAGACCGGACGCCCGGTTCGCGGGCCGGGTCACAGCGCGGGCGAACGCCTCCGGAGACCCGATCACATCGACGCCCTCACTGGCTCGGGTGATGGCCGTATAGACGAGTTCTCGCGTCAGCAACGGGGACTCCGGTGGCGGGAGAATCAACGTGACCCGGCGAAACTGACTGCCCTGGGACTTGTGCACGGTCATCGCGTGAACGCTGGTGACGGTGCGCAGTTGGAGGGTCGTGAACAACATCGGGGTCCGTCCGCGGGCGAAGGCAGCACGCAAACCTCCCGGCGTATTGATGATCACGCCGGTGTCACCGTTGTAGAGTCCCGCCTCACGGTCGTTGTCCGTGACCATGATCGGCAAACCCGGATGGAGGTCTCCCGCCGCGTCATAGCCGGGGATCGCTGTCCGGAGCCATTCCTGCACCTGGCGCTCCCACCGAGTGACCCCGAACGGACCCTGGCGGTGGGCGCAGAGCACGCGGTGTTCCTCCAGCGCGGCGAGGCAGCCACGGGCATCGCCGGTGACAGCCGCGGCGTACATCCGCTGTCCGCTGGAGATCACGAGCCGCTGCAGTTCTCGAAGCCCGGCAGGATCGATGACACCGTCCGCAGGAACGAGGCGGACGTCGGTGGCATCGCCCTGCAGGACCTCGAGGGCGGTGTCCGCGTCACCCGTGCGGACGGCGCGGGCCAGTCGTTCGATGCCGCCGCCGAACCGCCACGTGTGCTGGAGGGTGACAACACCCGCTCCCGTGGGCAGGGCAACAGGCCGATCCGTTGGAGCCAGGGCAGCGAGCGCCTCCAATTGTCCGGCAGGCGCCGGTGGTGCCGCGCGGGTGATGTCCGCCAGCACTGCGCCGGCTTCGACCGATGCGAGCTGGTCCGGGTCACCGACCAGCAAGAGCCGTGCTTCCGGACGGAGCGCCTCAAGGAGGGCCGCCATCTGGGTGAGCGACACCATGGACATCTCGTCCACGACGACGAGCTCGTGGGGGAGGGGGTTGTCGGCATTGTGGCGGGGCCGGTGCCCGGGCATCCAGCCCAGCAGGGAGTGCAGGGTGACGGCGCGCGGAACGGGAGTGGTGGACCATGGCGCAGTGAGACCGCTCATGGTCTGGAGAATCGCCTCTTCCAGGCGCGCGGCTGCTTTGCCGGTGGGAGCGGCGAGACAGACGACCGGGGGGCGGTCGCGGAGTGCGTGGTGCAGGGCGAGGATCTTGGCGACCACGGTCGTCTTGCCTGTGCCCGGGCCTCCCGCGATGACCGTGATTCTGCTCAATTCGGTCATGGCGGCAGCCAGCCGTTGGTGGTGGGGTTCGTCCGCCGGCAGATCGGGATCATCGAACAGGGCATCGAGTTCCCGCCGCACCGCGGCAGCGGAGACGGGGCTCGACGGAGACCCCGGGGTGGCGTCCGACTCAGCGTGGACGGTTGCCTTTCCGTGATAGTCGAGACGATGGCGCACCGTTTCCTCGGTGCGCCAATAACGCTCCAGGTAGAGCAGATTCCCCACCAGCCGCAGTGGCTGGCCCCGGGTGCTCCCCCGTCCCGATGCGACCGTCGGTGAGCGGCGGATGGCCTCGGCCCACTGCTCGGGGATCGGCCACTCGAGGTCGTCGGCGGGGTCCTCGAGGGTGGCTTTGGTCACGTCGGCAAGTTGGGTGATGTCCAGGCACACCGACCCGGCACGCAGCGCCCGCACCAACAGGGCAACCGCCAGACCCACGGCCTCGTCGTCCTCCGCCCACAGCTCACAGATCAGGCGGGCTGCGTGCACGTCGGCTGCTGCGAGGACTCCCTTCGCGTTGAACTCCGCGAGCAACCCTTGGGCGTTGAGCACCTGATCAGCGGTCGCCATGGCCACTCCTTTCACGCTTCGCTCCGGATGCCGATGCGGCCGTGTCTCCGTGTGAGGAGAGGGGGTCCAGCCCGGCCAACAGATCGGACAGGTCCGTGATCAGCGGCGCGGGCGGATGCCAGGCGAAGACCCCGCACGTGGTTCCGTCCACCGTGGGGGTATCCGGTCCGGCCATGCCTCGCACAAAGAGGTAGGCGACGCCCCCGAGATCCTTCTCCGGCGCATAGCCCGGAAGCCGCCACCGCAGGAACCGGTGGAGTGCGACCGAATAGAGCAGGGCCTGGAGTGGGTAGTGCGCCGACATCATCGCCTCCGCCATGGCCGCCGGTCCATAGTGACCGACCATCAGCGGAGTGCTCTCGTCCAGCGGGCCCAGCCAGTTGGTCTTGTAATCGACCACGACGTAACGACGGTGCTCCGTCTCCTGGGGAGCAGCGGAGGCCTTGGCTTGCACGGGCACGCGCATCACTGCGTCGATCGATCCCACGAGGAATCCACGCAGGGTCTCCTCCGCGATCAGAGGATGGTCCAGCCGCGCCGGGTAGGCGGCAAGCGGATCATCGGCTGGCAGGTGGTGGGCGAGGAGCGAAGCAACCTCTCCGAGCAGCACCCTCCGGACCGGCTGGTCGCCACCAGCCAGGGCGTACTCGAAATCCAACTCCGCCAGTCGGTCCCGGCGGGGGATGTCGCACAGACGCAACCCGCCGGCCACCGGGCCCAGGGGCGTGCGGATGGCAGGCAGCAGGGCTGCAGCCAACGTCTCTGCGGTCAGATCCTCCTCGGCAGCCTCGACGGGCAGCCGGCTCAGCCACCGAGCCGCGTGATCGCGGATCTCCGCCTCGAGATCGGCTGCGTGCGGATCGAACGTCTCATAGATGGCGTGCACGAGAGTGCCGAACGCCGGCCCGCGGGGCAGCTCCGCCATGGGTGACGGGATCGCCAGTGTGTCCGGGAGCGCGGGGGGAGCGAACGATGTCGCTGGTTGGGTTTCGTCGGACACGACCTGCAGTTCGTCGTTCTCCATGGTTTCGGTCGGAGCGTGGTCGGAGCCTCCCAGCTCGTGGGCTCGGGCGGTGAGGCCTGAATAGGACGTACGCCGCCACTCCTGATCAACGCTTCGGTTGAAGGTGCGGGCCCGGAGCTCCGGCACCGGATCGGCCAGGCCAGTGGGCGAGCCGGGGGAGATCATGCCGACCTGTTGCACGGCGATCCCCGGAGCGTGGAGGAGGTCGGCAGGAGACGTGCTGCAGGGATAGCTGGCTCTGGGCGCCGCGTCCCCGGCACGGAACAGCAGGCGGTGGAGGGGTGCGCGGGGAGTGCGCTTGTCATCGGCCGCCCACCACAGAATGAGGTGGCATTGGGCACGGGTCGCCGCGACATAGAGCAGGCGGAGTTCCTCTCCCGCCTCTTCCGCCTCCCGGAGAGTCCAGGCCTCGCGACGGTCGTGACCCCTGGGTGCCAGATAAAGATGACGGACACCGTTGTGATGGAACTCGAACGGAGCGCCGTCATCATCTTTGACCCACGTCTCCCACCGGTCGGGCAGATAGACGACGGGAAACTCCAGTCCTTTTGCGCGATGGAACGTCATGATCTGCACCGCGTCGGCGTCCGACTCCATGCGTCGGGTCCGTTCATCGGAGGCGCGGCGCTCCTCCCGGATCCGTTCGTCGAGCCAGGCGATCAGCGCGGTGATGCCCAAGCGCTCACGGGTGTGCGCCGCATGCAGAAGTTCACCGAGGTGACGCAGATCGGTGAGTGCGCGATCACCACCCGGCCGTTCGAGGAGACGTTCGGCGAGACCTGATTCGAGGATTGCCTCCGAGAGGGCTGCCAGTCCGTGCGTGGACAGGGTGCGTGCCCAGCCCCGGATCCGACCGGACAGCTCGGCCAAGTCCTCGTCGGAGGCGGTCGCGAGTTCCACCAGGGACCATCCGACGAAGCTGGTCAACGCAGTCTCGCGGATCGTCTCCGACCGGGGCGACTCGCACGCTCGCAGGACGGTCAGCCAGTCATCGGCCTGGGGTGTGCCGAACACGCTGGTCGCGCCGGTGTGCACGGCCGGAATTCCTGCGGCGGTGAGCCTATCCCGGATGACATCGGCCGTGTATTTCCCTCGGACGAGCACGGCGATGTCGCGCGGGGTGATGGGTCGCGGGCCTGCACCCAGATCGACCCGGGCCTCGGCCTCGGGGTCCAGAAGCCGCTGGATGTCCGCGACCAGATCGTCCCCGATCCGGTCGCGGAGCTCGGTGAGAGACGGTTTCTTGACGGCTCTGTCGTCCGGTGGCGGAAGCACCTTCAGTCGCAACGGTGCGGAAAGATCGGGATCGGCCACGGTGAACCTGTTGCGGTGATGGGCGCCGACCTCGCGAACGACGATGCGCTCATCACCCAGTTGGGCCCGCCCGAACAGCGCACCGACGGCTTCCACAAGCCCTGCGTCGGTGCGCCAGTTCGTGTTCAGGGTGTGCACCTGCGCGCCGGGTGAAGCCACGGCGGCGAGATAGGCATTCACCTCTGCACCGCGAAATGCATAGATGGCCTGCTTCGGGTCGCCGATCAGAACCATCGTCGAGAATCCGGTGAAGGCGCGGTCGAGGATTTCCCACTGAATCGGGTCGGTGTCCTGGAATTCGTCGATCAGCACGATGCGGAAGCGGTCGCGCAACCGAGCGCGGACGGCGTCCGCCAGCGCGGGATCCGGTTCGGCATCGGGGGAGATCCTGCCCACCAGGAGATCGCGCAGCGTGGTGAGCAGATCGTCATAGGTGGTGAGTCCCCGGATCGACTTCCGGCGGTGGATCTCCCGGCGTACGGCATCGGCAAACGCCAACTGTCGCGCATAGGCCGGCAGGAGGGCCGGGTCGGGAGCCAAGGGGCCGTGGAACTGCGCCACGCGGAGTGCGATCGACTCTGCGTCGGACCACTTGAAGTCGGGGCGTTCGGCTCCGGCAAAGGCCCGCAGCCAAAAATCTGCGGCCGTCTCCCGGGCGAGATCGGAGAGGTCGTCGACCAGCACAGCGCTCGGATCACTGCCGTTCAGCACCCCGAGCCCGTCGAGCATGCGTCCGCAGAATTCGTGGGTGGTGCTGATGGTTGCAGCGTCGAAGTCGGCCAATGCGGTGGCGATGCGCTGCAGGCGGTTCTGCAATTCGGTGGGGGTGCCGGTGCACATCAGGCGGTTGATCTGGTCGGCACCGGGATCCCCGCCGGACAGTGCCCGACGGAGTGCGGTCTCCGTCTCGGCCAGGCGAGTGCGGATCCGGTCGCGAAGTTCCTGGGTGGCAGCGCGGCTGAACGTGACCATCATCATCTGGGACAGCGGCACGCCCTCCGCCAGATAGCGAGTCGCGAGGGCAGCGATCGCATACGTTTTGCCTGTCCCCGCGGACGCCTCAAGCACATGGGTGCCGGACAGGGGGAGAGGACCTGTGACATCGAACGGTTTCGGCGTGCTCCGGTCGATCGTGGATGGAGTGTGTTCGGTCACAGCGCGCCTTCCTCTGCCAGGAGCGGTTCGAACACGCGTCGTGCCAACGCCTCGAAGGCCGAACCGCCCCCGGGGCCGTCCGAGGCAGTGGCCGGGCGTCGTTTGAGACCGGCCAGATATCTCGGGTTGAAACCGAACCGCTGCCAGGCGGCATCGCACTCGAACTCCCACTGGTCGTTCGGCGCATATTGATGGCCACCCTGCCGATGGGACTCGACCTGGGCCACGGCGGTGTTGGGTGGCAGGGGCAACAGTTCGCAGAGGCCGCGCGCCCAGAGTTCGAGCAGGTCATGGAGCCTCGCCCGGGCGTCCACTTCCGCAATCGGGCCGAGGATCGTGCCCCGGCCACCACGGCCGAGAGCAACGGAGCGCCAAGCGATGTCCGGATAGGCCACCTTGAGCGCCAGCAGTTCGATCCAGGCACGCAGACGTTGCCTGCCCCGGATGCTGCCGAACCCCACGCGCACCAGCGTCCGATCCCTGATCCCGGAGACCATGCCGGTCACCCTGAATCGACCGAGCTCTGCCGAGACCCACTGGCTCGACGCGGGCGAGGCGAGCCAGCCCTGGGCACGGGCGCTGATCTCGTGCACATCACGCTCGATCCGGTCGAGGAGATCCATGCCACGTCGCCGGGGTGGCAGCTCCCCACGACAGAATTCTGCAGCACGAATGTCTGCCAGGTCGGCGCCCGCGAGATGTGCCTGCAACACACGTTCTCCGACGGCCCACTGCTGCAGACCGTCCAGCTCGATCGGGATCTCGTCCGGTGTTGCCTCGTCCTCGCGACCGACATAGATACGAGCGCGGCGGCGCAGCAGGCCCCGCGCGGGATTGGCGAAGAAAGAGAGCAGATCTGTGAGCTCAGCCGCGATGAACTCCTGCTCGAACTCGGCCGGGACGGGCAGACGGACGCTCGCAAGCTCCTGGTCGGCTGCTGCCGGCGGGGCCGTGCGGCTGCGCACGAGGGCCGCAGCAGCGCGGGCTGCCCGGGCATCGAAGCTGAACGTTGTCGGATGGAAGTTCTCGACCGCAAAGGGCTGAAGGGGATGGCGAACCTCGAGGGTCGTCCACGGATCCCCGTCGATCAGGTCCTCGATGGCGCCCCGGAGTTCGGCCAGGGGCACTGCTGGTGGGCGGCGCTCACCCGTTTGCGGGCTGGCGCCGGAGTGGATCACCACAAGATGGTCGCGAGCAGCTTGGACTGCATCCAGCAGGATCTGACGATCTTCGCTGCGCGGGTCGTGATCGCCAACGCACGGAGCGGCGGCGAGAAGGTCATCCCCGTCGATGTGACCCCGCCGTGGAAACACTCCATCGTCGAGACCGAGCAGGATGATCGCCCGGTGGGGAACCGATCGCATCGGGTTGAGAGTGCACAGGGTGAGAGCCCCCGTCCGGAAATTCGCGCGGCTGGGTCGGCCGGTGAAGGTGTCGTTCAGGATCGCCCGGATGTCGCTCGGTGTGAGAAGCACGTCGGTGCCCTGTTCGGAGGCCTCGGCGAGATCGGTGAGTTCGGACCATGCATGGGTGCGTTGCCACAGGTTGACTCCGGCCACGTCCGTCACCAGATCCAGTGCTTCCTTGCAGGCCGTTGCCCAGGCCGGCAGCGTCCGGGGACCGCTGAAGGAACGCACGATGAGTCCGAGCCGATCCACGAGCTCGACCAGCCGGCCCACGAGGTCAACATCGCTGGATTCGATTTCACCCATGGGCAGGACGGTCCCCTGCACATGCTGGTCCCGGTCGTCCATGGCGATGCCGAGCAGCATGCGTTCCGTCCCTGCCGCCCAGGTGTTCTGTCCATAGCCCTCCATGTTGAACCGCCTGCGGTGGTCGCGGTCGAGACCCCAGCGAATGCCTGAACGCGGCACAAGATCGCGCAAACGGTCCAGGTCCGCTTCGGTGAAGCCGAACCGTCTCGCGATCGGTTCGGCTGCGCACAGATCGAGCAGCTCGGACGCGCCGGCGCGCGAGTCACCGAGCGAGAGCAGCGTCTGCAGGATCGCCAGGAGCGGATTGAGTTCGCGCAGGGAGCGGTCAGCGAGGCGTACCTTCAAATTCTGCCCCGGATGCACCGCACCCTCCGCCAACCCATCGAGCGCGAACGTCGCCGACACCAGGGGAGCGAACCGGTCGATGTCGGGACACATGACCAGGATGTCGCGCGGCTCGAGATCCGGGTGGTCGGCGAGCAACCCGAGCACGACCTCGCGCAGCACCTCGACCTGACGATCCGGACCATGACAGGCGTGGATCCGGATGCTGTCGTCGTCGGCGGAGAGCGGGAGCCTGGTGGGTTCGGCGAGATCATCGCCCACCGCGGCCTGCAGCCGATGAAGCACGCGGTCGGACTCGATCGGCACGCCCGTGGGCGGTTCGGCCTCGGTCACGAGATCGCCCAACGCCAGCTGCAGCTCCCGGACGTCCCGGGCGAGCCGCCGGTTGAGTCGGTGCTGAGCGACCAGTGCGGTGGGATCCGAGCTGCGCTCTCCGGGCTGTGCCCCGACGCGGGCCTCGCGAACCCGCTCCCAGAGCGTGGGTGAGGGATGAGGGAGCCACAGGTGCACGGCGCGGTGCTGGGAGAGAGCTCCCAACACGGTGAGCTGCGTGGCGTCAAGGCGTGTCGGTCCGAAGACCGACAGCCGTCCGGGCAGCTCGCTGAGCCCGGGCTCGTCCGACAGGAGCGCCGCCGCTCGATCGACCCGCTCCACGGGATCCGGCCCACCGAGATCGTCCCTGAGGGCCACCCACAGCGCGTGCTGCCAGCGGGCGTGGTCATCGAGGCGACCACCGCTCGGGTCGATCTCACGACCTGCCGCCCAGTCGCGCAGCAGCTGGGGGCGCTGAGCGATGTAGGACCGGAACAGGGACGCGATGCGCGCCGCGGTCGCATATCGCCGTGACGTCGGAAGACCCGGATCCAGGTGCCCGCGCAGTGGCCTGGCCCACGGTTGATCGAGGTTGGCGTCGAGGATGCGCAGCAGGGCCCAGACGATGCGCTCCCGATGCCAGGAGTCGGTGTCGGGATCGAGGTCCAACACCTCCTGGATGAGCTGGTGGATCAAAGCGTCCAGGCGGACGAAGTGGATGCCCGCGGATATGCCATCGCTGCCGATGGTTGGGTCAGCGCCACCGGACGCGCCGAGGTGTCCCGCGAGAGTCTGCGACAGCCAGCGCTCCACACCGGGGGTCGGCACGGAGACGACCTCGGCGGCAAAGGGATCACTGAGGGGGGTGGCGAGGGTGTCCGCAAGACGATGCGCGAGCTCATCGGTGCGGGACGCGCGGTGGAGGTGCAGGCCGGGGCGGCCTCCGGCGGGAATCGTGATCTTCATGGCAAACCCCACCCTAGAGGGAGGGTCCGACAGTGTGGACGACGTCGCCTTCGGCCCGGTTGGCGTGCAGATGCTCGGATTCCCGATCATGTCGGAGCCTCCGACTAAGGTGCGATGCGTGATGGACCCGGACACTCTTCTGCAGGCACTCGACCCCGAGCAGCGCCTCGTGGCGACCACGCTGTCGGGACCGGTCGCGGTGATCGCGGGAGCGGGCACGGGCAAGACCCGTGCGATCACCCACCGGATCGCCCATGGCGTGCATGCCGGCGTCTATCAGCCGACCGCCGTGCTCGCGGTCACCTTCACCACCCGCGCGGCCGGCGAGATGCGGGGCCGTCTGCAGCAACTCGGGGTCCCGGGCGTGCAGGCTCGCACCTTCCACTCGGCTGCGTTGCGCCAAGTTCAATACTTCTGGCCCCGGGTCCACGGTTCTCTCCTGCCGGAGATTCTCGCCAACCGGATGGGCTTGGTCGCAGAAGCGGCGAGCCGCCTGCGGGTTCCGGTCGACACCGGCGTGCTGCGCGACCTGGTGGGGGAGATCTCCTGGGCCAAGGTGTCGAACGTCGGTCCGGCCGACTACCCAGCGCGAGCGGAGGCCCTCAACCGGGGCCTGGCCTCCGTGGCACCCGAGGTGGTCGCGCGAGTGTTCGAAACCTACGAGGAAGCCAAACGGGATCGGGACCGGATCGATTTCGAGGACATTCTCCTGTGCGCGACGGCCTTGCTTTCGGATCATCCTGACGTTGCGGACCAGGTGCGCCAAACCTATCGCCATCTGGTCGTTGATGAATACCAGGACGTTTCACCACTGCAGGAGGCGCTCGTGACTCTCTGGCTGGGGGAGCGGCGTGATCTCTGTGTCGTGGGCGATCCGGCGCAGACGATTCATTCCTTCGCGGGTGCGCGGGCGGACTATCTCACCGGCTTCGCGCGCCGCCATCCGGATGCCACCGTCATTCGTCTGGTCCGTGACTATCGCTCCACTCCGCAGGTGGTCGAGGTCGCCAACCGGATCATGCGGACGGCAGGTCGCGACGGCGCCGGCTCAGCAAGCACAACTGCGGTCACCCTCCAGGCGCAGCGGCCATCGGGCCCGGAGCCGGAGTTCACCGAGGCGGCCGACGAACCGACCGAGGCGGCCGCGGTGGCGGACTGGCTGGCGGCGCGGCACGCAGCCGGCGTGGATTATCGCGAGATGGCGGTGCTCTTCCGGATCAATGCCCAGTCGCCCTCGTTCGAACAGGCGCTGGCCGATCGTGACATTCCCTATCTCGTTCGCGGAGCCGAGCGGTTCTATGAGCGGCCCGAGGTTCGGCAGGCGCTGGGCGCGCTCACTGCTGCGACCAGATCGGAGGCTGTCGGTGAGGGATCCGCCGTCGACGAGGTCCGGGCCGTCCTCAGCAGCCTGGGGTGGACCACCGAGGCACCGACCGGGGGCGGGCAGCGTCGTGAACGCTGGGAGTCGCTGGCCGCGCTGGTCTCCGTGGCCGAGGATCTCGTGGCCACCGACGAATACACCACGCTCCATGCCGTCGTCGGGGAGCTGCAGCGCCGCGCGGATGCCCAGCACGCCCCGATCGCCCGGGGTGTCACGCTCGCAACGATCCACTCGGCCAAGGGACTTGAGTGGGACGCGGTGGCGGTGGCCGGCGTCCACGAGGGCACCCTGCCCTTCATCCTCGCCACCAAGGCTGAGGAGATCGCGGAGGAACGCCGACTGCTCTATGTCGCGGTGACGCGTGCTCGGGAGCATCTCCACATTTCCTGGTCGCGGGGTCGGTCCGGGGACGGTCGTCGGCGAGCGTCGCGCTTCCTGGATGGCGTACGCCCGGACGCTGCCCCCGTCAGTCAGGCGGGTGGTCGCCGAGCGGCACGACAGCGCAGCGCGCAAGCTGCCCAGTGTCGGGTGTGCGGACACCGACTCAACAATGGGGCCGAACGGAAGCTCGGACGTCACGAGGACTGTCCTTCCACCTTCGACGAAAACCTTCTCGCCGAGCTCAAGGACTGGCGCAGGGATCAGGCCCGGGAGCAGAAACTTCCCGCCTACTGCATCGTCACCGATGCCACACTCATGGCGCTGGCCGAGCAGCTGCCACGCGACGAGGCCGGACTGAGCACCATCAGCGGCATCGGGCCCGCGAAGCTCCAGAAATATGGCGCGGACCTGTTGGAGATCCTGGGACGGGACTGATGTGGCCTTCGGGCTGAGTGCGAGGAAGGGCTATTCATCGGCTTCGCCAGCTCGCGCCTCTTGATAGAGTCCGCGGCATGGCTCAGCATTCGGTGACGTCCGCTCCAGACGCTGGTCAGGCAGCGACCGGGATGTCCCGTGCTCCCGAACACGCCAAGCGGGCCGTTCAGCACCCTGTGGCCGAGCGTCGGATGCGCCGCCTGCTGCGTGTCTCGGACGTGGACAAGAAGGTCAGTCTGTCCGCTCATCGCGCTTTCCGTCTGTCGGTGGTGATCTCGGGCATCAGGTGCCTGGCCACCTACATCGCCATTCCGCTGCTGGTGCCGCTCGTGAGTTTCGCCGGTGTGCTCGCAGCCCCGGTGGGGATCGCTCTTGTGCTGGTCGCCTATGTGAGCGGTGTGCTGGGCGTCCGACGGTTCTGGGTGGCGGATCATCGGGCGAAGTGGACCTATACCTGGTTCATGGCCGGGGTGTTCCTCGTGCTCACCGTCGCGCTGGTCGCAGATGTCCTGCGGCTGTTTCAGGGTTGATCAGGAGGGATATCGCCATGGCCGATGAAGAGAACAAGAACTCGACCGTCGCGGGTTGGGACACCGAGGACGACTCGGACTCGACCCAGGGCATGATCACCCTCGGGGTCATCGCGGCCGCAGCGATCGCCTTCCTGGCGGTCTGCCTGCCTCTGTTCATCCTGTGAGCTGAGCCAAGGCCGCGACAAAACCCCTAGCCAAAAATAGGTTGCCGAAATTCTGAGGCGAACCGTAGGGTAGTTACCGCCTGCTGAGGTGGGCACAAGCAGAGACCGGTCCCGCGAGGACCGGTCCGCACTGGGAGAGGAGGGGCACCAAATGCTGAACATCACGTGGTTGACGGCGACAGAACGGCTGGTGCCCTGTGGCGTCCCGTCCGAGAAGCAGTCCCGCGCATTCGCCTATCGCGATCGTCATGCGGAGAACGTGCAGCACGGCATCAGTTCGTCCCCAGCCCCCTTTGTCCATCTCACTGTCCAACCTCTGGCGTCACGCCCGCGAGCCAAATCAGGAACTCCTTAGTTCTCCGTTTGCCCTGCAGGCCGTGGATCCAGACCGGGATTCACGGCCTTTGTGTTTCCCGGACCAGCAGGCAACTCCGAGGAGAACACCATGACCGCCACTCTGCTTGATGAGGATTTGATGCCGGCATCCCTGCCGTGCCACCGAGTGGATCCGGAAGTCTTCTTTGCCGAGGCCCCGGCCCAGGTCGAGTTCGCGAAGACTTTGTGCGTTGACTGCCCCGTGCGGGAGGAGTGCCTCAGCGGTGCGCTGGCCCGACGGGAGGCGTGCGGTGTCTGGGGCGGTCAGCTGATCGTCAACGGTGAGATCGTTGCCCGCAAGCGGCCCCGGGGCCGCCCGCGCAAGAACCCCCTGCCGGTCCTCCCGGTCCCACCGCCGGAACTGGGGGCGCCGGTGCGGCGGGTTGCACCGCGGGTTGCCAACGAGCGCGGGGCCCGACGAGCCGCGTGAGAGGGCGCGATCGGATCACACCACCGACAGGGAGCGCTGGCCCACGGGTCAGCGCTCCTGCCATTCCGGCAGATATTCGTCCAGAATCGATCGGAAGCTTGCGCGCACGTCCAGTTGCGACAGAACGGCGATGCCGCCGAGCCAGACGCGATGGATGAGGGCATAGGACGGGGGCAGATTGAGCTGTTGCAGGAGGGTCCCGCTGGCCTTGGTGTCTCCGACGCGTTTGAATTCCCGCTGCATCCAGGACCTCGTGAAGTGAAATTCCTGGACCTCGGCGGGCTCCAGGAAGGGGCTCAGATAGTCCAGCAGTTCCTGGGGATCGATGTCCCCGGCATTGCGCGCGATGAACCCCTCCTGCTTCAGGCCCTCGGTGACTTCCTGTGCACCGCCGGACACGGCGATGCGCAGCAACCTGCCCATCGCGGGTGGCAAACCATCCGGAAGGCGTGACACCAGTCCCCAGTCGACGACACCAAGTCGGCCATCCGGCATGACCTTGAAATTGCCGGGGTGGGGATCGGCGTGGAGAACCCCCGCCACCGACGGTCCGGCGAACAGAAACTTCACATAGCGCAGTCCCAGCTCGTTGCGTTCCTTCTCCGGCTGCTCCGCCACGGTCGACAGTGCGACCCCATCGATCCATTCGCTGACCATGACGCGCGAGGTGTGGGCCAGCACGCGGGGGACCTTGAACTCCGGATGGCCGGCAAAGCCCTCGGCGGCCATCTGCTGGTGTTCGGATTCCAGGTCATAGTCCGTTTCCTCGAGGATGCGCTCCACGAGCTCCTCGATCAGCGGCTTGACTTCGATGCCGCCGGTCAGGGGGGAGATCAGGCCGGTGATCCGGGACAGCTGTTTCAGATCGCTCTCCAGTGCTTTGTCCGCGCCGGGGTATTGGACTTTGACGGCCACGGCTTCACCCGTCTCCGCCCAGACGGCTTTGTGCACCTGACCGATCGAGGCGGCCGCTGTCGGTCGCGCTGAAAAATCGGTGAACAGGTCTCGCCAGCCCTCACCGAATTCCCGGGCGAGCACCGCGTGGACGCGCGAGGTGGGCATGGGCGGCGCGGAGTCCTGAAGCTTGCGCAGCTGCACCCGATAGGGGCCGGCGATGTCCTCCGGAAGCATGACCTCGAAGAGGCTGAGCACCTGACCGAACTTCATCGCGCCGCCCTTGAGCTCGCCCAGGACGCGGAACAGCTGTTCCGCAGTCTCTGCCTTGAGCTGGGCGCTGACGGTCTCAGCACTGGCTCCCGCGAGCCGTTTGCCCCAGCCTCTGGTTGCTCGTCCGGCGACTCCGAACGGCAGCGACAGGAGGCGAGATCCCCGACGGAGTGCGGATCCGCTCACGTGGGGGTCGGGGTCGGATTCATTGGGTCGCGCCATGCGCCCATTGTGCCCGGTCGGCCTCATTCTGGTGTTTCGGCTCACTCGGAACCTCGGACTTCGCTGCAGCCGCAGTCCGGGTGATGGGGCCAATAGCGCTGGGCGATCACCCAGGCACCGGTCCGGATCTCCAGGGTTGCGCCGAAGGTCTCCGGTTGGTGCCCGCCCAGCCACGCCCGAACCTGGAGCAGGGCCGTGGCGGCGGCCCATCGCGTCAATTCCGGCGGTGGCGGACATTCGGTCAGACACAACTGGGCAAGGATCCTCGGCCACGCGCGATCCCTCGCCCGAACCAGATCCATGCAGCGGGTGCAGCATGTGCGTCCGGGAATGACAAGGGGCCCGACGATCACGCCGTCGGGCAGCGGGCGTACGAAGAGGTGAGGCTGATCGGCGCGCAGGAGCGTGTCGGTGATTGCTCGGTCACATTCCAGCCTGTCGAAAGCCACGACTGTCAGATCGGGCGCGCGGCCTTCTGGTCGATACCAATGAGACGCGGTCGTGACGCGTTCCAGACCCCGGGCGCGCAGGTGCGCTCGCAGAGTGTCTGCGGCGGTCGCCAACGGGTGGGCATAGATCCCCGGCGCCGGTGGGCCGGGATCGACCAGTTGAAGGGGGCCCAGCGGCGTGTCCGCGTACGCTTCCGCGAACGCCAGCCCCAGCGCACCCGCACCCAACAGCCGGATGAGCCGTGGACCGTCCCCGGTCGGCTCCTCGAGCAAACCGGCGGCCTGCAGGTGCCCGACGAGCGTGCGCACCTGGGCACCGGTCAAACCGGAGTCCTCCGCGATCCGGCTGACGGGCCGGGTGCCATCCAGTCGGCTCAGCGCTGTCGTGACGCCGGGGTGGGCAGGCAGCACGATGCCGTTGTCCACACCCACCTGGATTTCCGTGCCGCTGCGCTCAACGACGGGTACATGCGGGCGAAGCATGGGTGGAATGACCATGATTCGAGTCTGGCGAACCCGGCGGGGGCGCGGGGGAGTTGTCCCCAGGGCATGGAAGAGGCCCTCAGGGAGTCGTCGCCGCTTGCCTTCCCCTGCGAGCGGCTCGAACCATCTGAGGGCCCCGTGCGGAAAACGGTATGCCCCATCCGGGCTTGCGTCAACCCCGGAGACGCCCACTTGTCCACCGCCTGTGGATAACTGTGTGGATGGTCTGTGTACGCAGCACTCGCACATGTGGATGCGAGCGAATGAACTCCAGTCCGATAGGAGTTGGCCTGGGGATGAACGGTTGGCGTTGTGACTTTGGTCTCCCCGTCCACACCGCGAACGTCCGGCCTAGGGTGGACCCCATGTCGGGCGATTCGGAATCGGTGCACCACGTGAGCGGTGAAACCGTCCTGGTCCGACGCAATCCCCGCCGCCGTCGCAACGCTGCCATCTTCCGGGAGAACGGCCGGGTTGTGGTGGAACTGCCGCCCGGCGTGTCCCGCGCCGAGGAGCAGGGCTGGGCCGAGCGAATGGTCGCGCGTCTCCGGGCGCATGAGAAGCGCCAGCGGGCAGGGCGTTCCGACGAGACGTTGTTCGCTCGAGCACGCACACTGCGGGAGACCTATCTCCTTCCACTCGCGCCCCACGCACCGGCACCGGTCTCCGTCGCGTGGTCGACCGCGCAGGGCAGGCGCTGGGGATCCTGCACGTCAGCGACGCGCACGATCAGACTGTCGAGCAGGCTCAAGGAGTGTCCCCAGTGGGTCATCGACTATGTGCTGTTGCACGAGTTGGCGCACTTGGTCGAGTCGGGGCACACTCCGGCCTTCTGGGCGCTCCTGGCCAGATATCCGCGCACAGGGGAGGCCAAGGGTTACCTCAAGGGCTATTCGGCGGGCCTGGCCGCTCGTTCAGGTGAGCCGATGGCGCGCGAGGTCGACGAGAACGGTCACTGACACCTCGTCCGTCGGCAGGGCTCCCGCCGCGAACCAGCGCACGTCCGTCGCTTCCGGTGTCGCTGGGAGAGCGCCGACCGAGTGCGAGAGGATCAGATGCCTCACATCCAGGTGATGGGTCGGCATGCCCCCGCACTGCAACTTGTGACGATCCAGGTGCAGGACGCCCGGCACGGGCTCCAGATCGGAGAGTCCGGATTCCTCCCTGGCCTCTCGGAGCGCGGCCTCCGCGAGGCTGACATCCGCGTCCTCGATATGCCCGCCCGTTTGCAGCCAGCGGCTCAGCTTGGCGTGCCGGATCAACAGAACCTGATCCGCCGTCGGAGTCGCGATGATGGCGCTTGCTGTCACGTGCGCGCCGGGACACGTCCGGGACCAGCCGTTCGTCCGGGTGCGCAGGTGGTCGATGAACTCGTCGCGGAGCCGACGTTGGGCGGGGTCGTCCGGCTGGTACGCCGTCAGAGCGCCCACACAGTCTGCTGTCAGTCCCGGGTTGACGGACTCAGCTGCGGCCATCGGTGTCGCCGCTGCCCTCATCCCCGTCCGCACGACGCTCGGCGTCGCGTTCCTGCTCGGCCTGATCCAGCAGCCGGGCGAGCTCGGCATCCATGTCGTCCATGGGGCCGGTGCTCGGCGTACGCTCCTCCCCGTTGACGAAGCCGAGGGGATCGTCGAGATCGGCGGCCGTGGGCACGACATCCGGGTGATTCCACACCGCATCGCGGCCGTCGGCACCGCGGGCCTCGCGGAGGGCCGCCCACAGGTTGGCCGCGTCGCGCAGACGCCGGGGACGCAGCTCAAGCCCCACGAGCGCCTGGAAGGTGGCCTCGGCGGGCCCACTCGTGGCGCGTCGGCGACGCATCGTTTCGGCCAGGGCCGTGGCACTGGGCATCCACTGCTTGGTGGCCTGGGCGACGACCTCGTCGACCCATCCCTCGATCAGCGCCAGCAGTGTTTCGAGCCGCTCGAGGACCGCCTTCTGCTCGGAAGTCTGTTGGGGTTCGAACAGGCTGCCCTGCAGCTGCTCGCTCATCTCCCTCATGCTGTCCGGAGTCAGGTTGGTCGGGTCGAAGGACCCGATGGCCGACTCCAGGGAGGACAGATCGATGCGGATTCCCCGCGCATAGCTCTCCACGAGAGTCAGCAGCTGGGGACCGAGCCAGGCCGTGGCGGTGAAGAGCCGCTGCCGGGCGGATTCGCGGAGTGCCAAATAGAGGCGGACGTCGTCCGCGGACTGATCCAGACCATCGGCGAAAGTGGCCAGGTTGGTGGGGACCAGCGCAATGGTGCCCTCTGCGTCGCCCGTGAGGGGCAGGCCGGCCTCGGTGGCGCTCAACACGCTTGTGGCGAGCGTGCCGATGGCCTCGCCCGCCTGAAGTCCGAAGACCTGTGACCCGCTGGATTTGAGCAGGGGACGCAGGAACGCCTCCAGGCCCGGAATCGCGCCCTCAAGGCCTTCGCCACTGGACATCGAATCGGCCATGGCCTCGCTCATCGCATCAGCCACCGGCTCGATGAGTCGGCGCCAGGTGGGCATCGTCTGTTCCACCCACTCGCTCCGGCTCCAGACTGCAACCGGTCCTCCGGTGGCAGGGAAACCGGTTGCCTGGTCGAGCCAGGTATCCGCGAGCCGGACCGAGTCCCGCAGGGCGTTGAGCTCCGCCGCGGAAGTGGAAGGGTCACTGCCCTGGGCGGCGACGACGCGGCGGGCCACGTCGCGGATGGGTTCCCAGCGCGAGGTGGGCTCGTTCTGGGTGTCACCGAAGATTCCGCCGAGTCCCATCTGGGACATCATCTGGCGGACCTGATTCATCATGGTGTTGAGGTCCGGTTGACCCGCACCGCCGAACCCGAGGCCGGAGAACAGCGCTTCGAACGGGTTCTCGTTCGGGTCTCCGTCGCGATCGCGCTTGTCGCCGGGGTCGTTCTGGTCGGACATCGGGCTGACTCCTCGTCGTTGCGTACGCTCCATTGAACCGCACCGACCAAGCGTCGGCCAATGAACACGGGGGCCGGCCCCGGGCGGATCCCGGTCCCGGACGCGTCCGGTTCGATGCGCAGGAGGCCATCGGGGCGTACGCGCGGGTATGGTCGTCCCCGTGCAACCCCAGGAATCCCGGCCTTCCCAGCAACGCCGGACCCACAGTGCGGTCTCCGACCAGCCGTTGAGCGTGGACCGTGTCCTCACGGCGGTCCGGGATGACGCCGTGGGCGGAGTCACGGTGTTCATCGGACTGGTCCGGGACCACGATGAGGGGAAGTCGGTGCGGTCGCTGGACTATTCGGCGCACCCGACCGCGGAGGCGGAGCTCTCCCGGGTGGTGTCCGAGGTGGCCGGTCGGCACGATGTGGTGGCCGTCGCTGCGGAGCACCGCGTGGGTGCGCTCAGCATCGGTGACCTCGCCGTCGTGGTGGCGGCGGGTGCCGCGCACCGCGGAGACTCCTTTGCCGCGGCACGTGATCTCATCGACACGCTCAAGTCCGAGGTCCCGATCTGGAAGGAACAGCACTACACGGACGGCACTGTGGACTGGGTCGGCTGCCCATGAGGTCGATCAAGCTGACCCGGCAGACGTGGTTGGCGCTGACGGCTGCGGTCGTGTTCGTTGTGTTGGCGCTGCTGATCGCGGTGCTGCCGGTGCCCTACGTCGTCTACAGCCCGGGCACCGCCTATGACGTTCTCGCCGATGCGGATGCCGATGCGCCCATCGTGGTGGTCGAGGGGATTCCCACCCATGAGGTCAACGGCAAGTTGCACATGACGACGGTGGCGGTGACCCGTCCGACCGCCCGAACGAGTCTCCCGGAGGCCATGCTGGCGTTCTGGTTGCCTGCGCGCGACGCCTTGCCGCGCTCCGCGGTCTATGACCCGGCCAAAACCGGTGACGAGATCCGTGCGGAGGAACGGCTGATGATGGACACGTCCCAACAGGACGCCATCGTGGCCGCCCTGCGGGAGGCCGACGTCCCGGTCGAGGAACTCCCGATGATCTCGGTGGTCATCGCGTCCGGGCCGTCGAACGGCCGGCTCTTCCCAGGGGATCTCATTCTCCAGGTCGAGGGGCAGCCGGTGCGCACACCCGAAGAAGTCCGGGAGCGGCTTCGCGACAAGGAAGTGGGGACCTCGCTCCGCATCACCGTCAGTCGTGAGGGCCGGGTTGTCAATGCCGACGTCACGCCCATGGAGAATCCGCACGAGCCGGGCGGCGCCGCGATCGGGGTGGAGGTGGGCGTGGGTTATCGCTTCGATCCCACCGTCAACTTCGGCGTCAGCCATGAGATCGGGGGCCCGAGCGCGGGCCTGGTGTTTGCATTGGCGATCTATGAGCAGATCACCCCGGAGGATGTGTTGCAGGGACGATCGGTCGCTGCGACCGGCCAGATCGGTCCTGATGGGCGGGTCGGCCGCATCGGGGGTTTGCACGAGAAGATCGCGGGTGCCGAACGCGAGGATGTGTCCGTCTTTCTCGTGCCTGCGCCCAACTGCCCGGACCTGCAGAGGCTGCGGACTGACCTTGAGCTGATTCGGGTAGCCACTCTGCACGATGCCGTTGAGGGCCTGGCTGCTCTCGGCGACCCTGCCCGCAGCGCCGAGGTGCCGCGGTGCTGAACACAATCGGAAGGACCGCATGACCGACGATGCACTCGTGGCCGCTCTCGTGGAGTTGGAACACCACGTGGGTGAGGCCGGGTGGGACCAGCCGGCGCGGCTGTTCGCCCTTGTCCGCACAGATGAGTTGATCGCTGCCGAGCCTGAATTGGCGGCCCATCTGGGGTTGCGATCCAGCGCGGAAGGACATCCGCCCAACGCCTTGAGTTCCATCGAACAGGACGACTTCCGCACCATCGGGACGGGGGAGGGTCCTGCTGCGTCGGAGTCCGCCCTGGACCAGGTGCTCGGCCGGCTGACCTGGCCCGATGCGGTGGTGGGTTGTGCGCTGGCGGTGGAACGCACTTTCCTCCCGGCTCGGTTCGAGGCCGATCTGCCGGATGATCCCGAGGCGGCGGAGAAGTTTGTCGCTGAGCATCCGGAGCGCCAGGATCTCCGGCTCGTGGTTGGTGTCCTGCGGGGTGGAGCGGCGCACTGCTTCGCTCGTTTGGTCAGCAATCCGGAGGATTTGCTGAGCGGTCCCGATCTCGCGCCCGGGGTGGTGTCGGTGCTCGCGGCTACGCTTGAGCACGACCGGCCGGGCCTGCATCAGGATTCGAGGAGGACACAGTGAGCGCGACGACCAGGATTCCCGCGGAATCCGCGCCCAGACGACGCGGCGCTCTGCTGCCCACCGTCGTGGTGGTGTCGGCGGTGGTGTTGCTGTTCGTTCTCTTCACCAGCATCTGGACGGATCGGCTGTGGTTCGTCTCCATGAACTATCCCCAGGTGTTCACGATCACGTTCGTGACCCGCGTGGTGCTCTTCATCGTCGTCGGTCTGGTGATGGCGGCGGCGATTGTCGGGAACACGGCGTTGGCTTATCGGCTGAGACCGCCCACGCGTCCGGGCCCGATGGCGAGTGAGTTGCTGGAACGTTATCGGGAGACGCTGGAGTCACGTTTCGTCCAGATCATGGTCGGTCTCGGGATCGTGGTTGCGCTGTTCGCGGGTGTTTCCGGCGCGAGTCAGGTCGGCACCTGGCTGGCGTGGCTCAACCGGACGCCGTTCGGCGTGGAGGATCCGCGCTTCGGTTTCGACGTGGCCTTCTATGTTTTCGAGTTGCCGTGGTATCGCTGGCTCGTCGCCATGGCGACCACCATGTTGGTGTTCTCGACGATTGCGGCAGCGATCGTGCATTACGTCATGGGTGCTCTCCGCTTGGCAAAGGGCGAGCGCCGGGTGACCTCCCGCGCCGCGCAGCGGCACCTGTCCATCCTCATCGGGTTGACCGTGCTGTGCTTCGCCGCTAGTGCCTGGCTGGATCGTTACAGCTATCAGACGACCACCAATCAGTTGTTGACCGGCTTGAGCTACACCGACGACAACGCACGGGTCACCGCCTCCTTGGTGGTCGCGATCATCACGGCGATCTGTGCCCTGCTGTTCATCTCCAACATCTTCCTGCGCCGGTGGATGATCCCGGTCGCGGCGCTGATCCTTGCCGTCGTGTCGAGCGTGCTGCTCACGATGATCTATCCGGCCGCCATCCAGGCTTTCGAGGTCATCCCCAACGAGCCGGACAAGGAACGTCCCTATATCGAGGCGCATATCGCCGCCACGCGGGAGGCCTACGGCATCGACTTCGAGATCACGAACTACGACGCCGAGACCGAGGCCACGGCCGGTCAGTTGCGGGCGGATGCGGCGGCGCTGCCCGGCATCCGGTTGATGGATCCGGCGGTCATCGCTCCGACCTTCGATCAGCTCCAGCAGGTTCGTGGTTTCTATTCGTTCCCGAGCGTGTTGGACGTCGACCGCTATGTGGTGGAGGGTCAGGAGACAGACGCCGTTGTGGCGGTGCGTGAGCTGGACATCTCGGGTCTGCAGGACCGGTCGTGGAACAACGTGCGCACGGTCTATACCCATGGTCACGGCATGGTCGCCTCCTATGGCAACCGTCGCCAGCCGGGTGGCGAACCGGAGTGGCTCATGCGCGATGTGCCGCCGATCGGCAAGCTGCCGGAGCACCAGGCCCGGGTCTATTTCGGTGAGCAGCATTCCGACTATTCGATCGTGGGAGCCCCGGCGGGCACGCCCCCGGTCGAGCTCGACACCCCCGGTGGCGGTGAGGGCGGTGGTGAGCGCCGCAACACCTATTCCGGTGAGGGTGGGGTGCCGATCGGGAGCTGGTTCAACCGTCTTCTCTATGCCACGCGCATGGCGGATGTGAACATCCTGCTGTCGGGCCGTGTCAACGAGGCGTCGAAGATCATCTACAACCGCACCCCGAAGGAGCGCGTCCAAGCGGCTGCCCCTTGGCTCACCGTGGACTCGAACCTCTATCCCGCCATCGTGGAGGGTCGCATCGTGTGGGTGGTCGATGCCTATACGACGTCGAACAACTATCCGAATTCCCACCGCATCTCGCTCGACCAGGCGATCGCGGACACCCAGACGCGCGCGGGCACGGTCCAGCCGGACACCCGGGTGAACTACATCCGCAACTCGGTCAAGGCTGTGGTGGATGCCTATGACGGGACCGTCACGCTCTATGCCTGGGACGAGGACGATCCCGTCCTGCAGACGTGGCGCAAGGCCTATCCGGACACGGTGCAGCCGCGTTCGGAGATCTCGCCCGCGCTGTTGGAGCACCTGCGCTATCCCGACGACTTGTTCAAGGTGCAGCGTGAGGTCCTGGGGCGCTATCACGTGACGGACCCGATGGCCTGGTTCCAGCAGAACGACCTCTGGGTCATCCCCAATGATCCGGTGGCGCAGAACAACCAGCGGGAGAATCCCTATCTGCTCTCGATCAAGTGGCCGGGGGACAACCAGGCGAACTTCTCGCAGACGACGGTGTTCGTGCCTCGTGGTCGCAACAACCTGGCCGCCTTCATGGCGGTCAACGCGGACACCGCCAGCCCGGAATACGGGCGGATGCGCATCCTGCGCATGTCGGACTCGCATCAGGTTGACGGCCCCAACCAGACGTTCAACGCGATGGTCACTGATGAACAGGTCGCGCTGCGACTGCGTCCCTATCTGAACCAGGGAGCGGCTCAGGTCGTCTATGGCAACCTGCTGACCCTGCCGTTGGGCGGTGGTTTGCTCTATGCGCAGCCGATCTATACCCAGAAGGCGGCGGGCCAGGGTTCCTATCCGGCCCTGACGTTCGTCACGGTCAGATTCGGTGAGCGTGTTGGCATCGGCGAGACGCTGCAGCAGGCGCTCGACCAGGTCTTCGGTGGTGACGCCGGGGCTTCGACCGGTGAGGTGGAGGAAGGCGAGGAACCGCCGGAGACCGCAGAGGGCGCGACGCCGGGTGAGCCCGGTGCGGAACCCCGACCCGCCGACAATCCGGCAGCCGCTCGTGCGTTGACCGAGGCGAACACGGCCTTCAGCGATGCCCAGCGGGCGTTGCGGGACGGCGACCTGGGGCTCTATCAGCGCAAGGTCGAGGAGGCGCGCGAGGCCATGCAGCGCGCGCAGAACGCCCTGGGCGGCGGCTGAGCAGGAGGGTCAGGAGCGGCGGCTGACGGAATACCCGGCAGCCGCCAACGGCTCCGCCAACTGGTCGGCATCGCCGGCCACGACGAGGGTGAGCGCGGTGAGATCCACGACGTCCTGGTACGCCGTAGTGGCCGCCTCGGGCGTCGTGGCTCGGATGCCGGCGAGATAGCGGTCGATGAAGTCCAGGGGCAAACCCTGGAGGGCGATGGAGGCGGTCTGGTCGCCGATGCCGCCCGCCGTGGCATAGCGCAGCGTGGACACCCCGCTGAAGTAGTTGGTCGCGTCCACGATTTCCGCCTCGGTGATGGGGGCATTCGACAGGTCCAGGAGCTCGCGCGCTTCTTCGAGGGCGGGCACGAGGACCTCGGTCCGGAACGAGCCCGCTACGGCGAACGAACCGCGGCTGCGCAACGGGGCAGCCTGGAGCCCCACCCCATAGGTATAACCGCGCTCCTCGCGCAGCACTTTGTTCAGGCGGCTGAGGAAGGCCCCACCGACCGCGTACGAGCCGATCTGGAACGCGGGCCAGCGCGGGTCGTGCCGATCGATGCCGATCCCACCGAGGCGCAGGTCGGCCTGCACGGCGCCGGGCCGGTGGAGCAGCACTGCGGACGGGGTTGCCGGGCGGGGGGAGAGGTGCGTCACAGGCTCCTGGTCCGGGTTGGTCCAGTCGCCGAACAGCTTCTCTGCCAGCGGCAACGGATCGGTGGGAAACTCGCCAGCCAGCACGAGTGTGGCACCGGCCGGCCCATAGTGGCGGCGGTGGAAGGCCCGCACGTCCTCGGGCACCACGGCCGTCACCGTGTCGGGTTCCCCACCGGGGAGTCGCTGCACGCGGGAGTCCTCGTCGAACACAGCCGCGCGGAACGCCCACGAGGCCCACTGTGCGGAATTGGCTCGCTGTTGCTCCAGTGAGGCCAATCGCAGTGCGACGTGGCGGGAGCAATCGGAGTCCTGCAATTCGGGGTGCCGGACGGCTTCGGCGAGCAGCGCGAGGGCCGGCTCGAAGCGGGTGGCCGGCACATCGATCATGGCCTGGAGCCCGGCGTACGCCTGATTGGCATCGAAGGAGGCACCCTCGAGTTCGAGAACCTCGGCGAATCGTTCCCCGGGATGGTTCCGGGTGCCCTCGTCGAGAACGCGGGCACAGATGGTCGCGACGCCCTCCTTGGCGCGGTCCTCCATGGTGAGCGGGACGTCGAGGACGAGGGTCGCGGAGATCACCTGCTGCCCGGGCAGTTCGTGGACGAGGACCCGCATCCCGTTCGACAGGAACGCCTCGCGGGGTGCGGGATAGGTCCACTCGGCGGGAGGCTGCAGCGCGGGCCGGGGGCGAACGTCAGTGTTCATCGGGTCTCTTCCTTGCGATAGAGCAGCGTTGCTCTGTGCTCCGGGGACAGGTGTTCGGCCGCAGCGGCCCGGATCTCCTCGCCGTCGATCGAGGTCACGGTGTGAATGCGGGTGTTGATGCGATGGGGGTCGTCGAGCAGCGTCGCCGCGGCGGAGATCTGGTCAGCGCGGGTGGCGAGCCCGGCGAGCGACTGGAGCCAGAACCGTTCGAACTGGGCACGGGCTCGGCGTACCTCCTCGGCCGTCGGCCCCTCCGCGATGAAGCGCGCGACCTCCGCGGCCATCGCCTCCTCCAACAGGTCCGGCTCGACCCCGTCGCGGGCGCGGGCGGAGGCGAACCCGAACGAGTGCCCACCGATCAGCTGCAGCGCCGACGAGCCGGCGCCCGTGGCCAGCTCGCGTTCCCGCACGAGCACTTGGTGGAACCGGCTGGATTGGCTGCCGCCGATGATGAACAGCGCGAGGTCGGCGGCGTCCACGGCGCGGGTGCCGAGCGGGGGAAGGCGCCAGGTGAAGTACGCGGCGTCCGCCGGCACCGCCGCCACGGCTTCGTCCCGAGGGAGCCCGGTGATCGGTCCGAGATGGGGTTCCGGGGGCGGGGGTGGCAGATCACCGGCGGGAATGTGACCGAAATGGTGTTCCACCAACTTCACGCCCCGTTCGGCGGTCACATCCCCGACGAGGGTCAGGACGCAGTTGTTGGGCAGATAGTGCGTCCGGAAGAAGTGGTGGACATAGTCCAGGCTGGCGGCGTCCAGGTCTGCCATCGACCCGATCGTGGTGTGTCCATAGGGATGATCCGGCGGGAACGTCAGGCCGACGAGTCGTTCCATGACATCGCCATAGGGGACGTTGTCATAGCGCTGGCGCTTCTCCTCCTTGACGACCTCGCGCTGATTGTCGAGGTTGTCCTGCCCCACGGCGTCGAGGAGGCTCCCCATGCGGTCGGCCTCCAACCACAGGGCCAATTCCAGCCCACCGGTGGGGAGCGACTCGAAATAGTTGGTGCGATCGAACCACGTCGTCGCGTTGACGGACGCGCCCGCGGACTGCATCAGGGCGATGTGCTGGCCGGATTCGACGTTCGCCGATCCCTGGAACATGAGATGTTCGAAAAGGTGCGCGAAGCCGGTCCGGCCGGGCTCCTCGTGGCGGGAGCCGACGTTGTACCAGAGGTTCACCGCCACTGCCGGCGCCTGGTGGTCGGAACTGACGATCACCCGCAGGCCATTGGCCAGCCGGGTGTCGTGGATCGGATAACGGCCGGATTCCATGCGCGCCATCGAACCACATGGCCCACCATGGTGGGGAGGCCCGGGATCCGATTGTCGTCAAAGCCCCAGAGGCGATTTGTCGAGAACTGTACGGTGGGTTGGGTGATTGCCGGAGTTCTCGCCGTTGCGCTGGGGCTCCTGACCCTGAACATGCTGGGAAGCCTCGTCCGGGTTGTCCTCGGGCCGACTGATCGTGACCGCCTCACCGGCGTGGTCCTTGCGGGCACGTCGGGCATCGCGTTCCTGCTTCTCGCGGCCGTGCTGTTCGACCAACCCGCGCTGCGGGATGCGGCGCTCGCGATCTGTGCACTGACCGTGGTGGTCACCGTCGTCAGGATTCGCGCCGAACAGTCCGCGGACCGAGCGGGGCGGAATGCCGATGCCGGGTGATCTTCTCACGCTGATCTTCATCCCACTGGGATGCTTCTTCTTCACGGTCGGCACGGTCGGCCTGCTGAGGTTCGGTGATCTACGCACCCGTCTCCACGCCCTCACCAAGGCCGACACCCTCGGCCTCGGCCTCATCGTGCTGGGCCTGATGCCGCAGGTCCCCGCGCTGGCCGGGGCGAAAATGGTGCTCATCTGGGTTCTGGCCCTGGGGGCCGCAGCGCTGACAGCGACCCTCCTGGCCGGCCGGAGGGGCAGTACGCAGGGTTCCCGCCCGGAGCGGGGCGGGTCATGAGCCCCCTGGACCTGGTGATCGGGCTGACCGTGCTGGGCGCTGCCGTCGTGGTGCTCGCGGCCCCGCGGCTGGCCGCGGCCGTCGCCTTTCTCGTCTTCGGAGTCGCCCTTGCCGCACTGTGGTCGGTGCTCGGCGCCCCGGACATCGCGTTGGCCGAAGCGGCGCTCGGCACGGGAGTCACCGGTGCCCTGTTCATCGAGGCGATCACGCGGGAGAAGCCCGCGCGACGGCACCGTCCGGCCTGGTGGATCGCGGTTGCCCTGGTGCTGGTGAGCGGATCGGCCGTGCTCCCGATTCTCGCCCGTGTCACGAGCCAGAGCACCACCGAAGGACTCGGCCCGACGGTGTCCCATTCTCTTCCCGACGCCGGCATCGACCATCCCGTCACCGCGGCCCTCCTGGTGTTCCGGGCCTATGACACGCTGCTCGAGATCGCCGTGCTGTTCGTTGCCGTCGTCGTCGCCATGGCGATGCGCGACCAACTGCCTGTCCGCGCCAGCCGTGCCGCCGACGGCACCCCCAACCCCCTGGTCGCGGCGTTCGTCCCCCGGGTCCTCCCGGTGCTCGTCATCATCGTGGGCTGGTTCCTGTTCGCGGGCTCGTCGTTGCCGGGTGGCGCGTTCCAGGCGGCCGCGGTCCTCGCGGGTGCCCTGCTGCTGGTGCGGGCCACCGGCCGGCTCCGGCCGCGGCGGGGAACGGTCACGGCGTGGGCGGCCGCGGGACTGCTGGCGTTCCTCGTGGTGGCTGGGGCCGGCGTACCCCTCGGCACCTGGCTCACTCTCCCACCCGGCGCAACCGTCGTGGTGATCGTGGCCCTGGAGACAGTCCTCACGCTCTCGATCGCCGTCAGCCTCGCGGTCCTCGTGACCGTCGTGGGGGACGTGGACGGCCGGACGGAGCCCGCATCGTGAGTCAGACCACGTGGTTCGTCCTCGTCGCCGGAACACTCGTCGTCCTCGGGCTGGGCCGGCTCGCCGGCGCGCGGGACTGGATCACCCGGTTGCTCGCCCTCAACGTCACCGGTGCGGGGAGCCTGGTGCTCCTGGTGGCGCTGGCGGGGCGTACGCACCCTGCCGATCCCGTTCCGCACGCACTGGCCCTCACCGGCATCGTCATCACCGTCGCGGTGACCGGTGTCGGCCTCATCCTCGCGCGCCTGGTCAGCATCGCCGCGGAATCCCCGGACAACACCGAGGAGCGTCACGAGGCCTCCGGAGGATCTCCCGCTGAGGAGAGCCCGTGACGCTTCTCGTTGCCGGCCTGGTGTTCGGCCCACTCCTCCTCGCCGTGGTCGCGTGGCTGGTCCCTGCGCGAGCTCGGCCGGCCGTCACGCTCCTCGGTCTCACCGCGCTGCTGGTGGGCGCGGGCGTTCTCGCCCGACAGGTGGCGACCCACGGAGCGCTCGAACAGGCCCTCGGTGGCTGGGCGCCGCCGCTGGGGATCGCGGTGCGAGCCGACGGTTTGGCGGCGATGTTCGTGTTGGTGACGCTCGTCGTCACCGTGCTGGTCGCGTTCCACGTCGCGGTGCTGGGCGATCACCCCGGGGCGTACTGGCCCCTCATCCTTCTCCTCGTCGCCGGGCTCAACTCGGTGTTCCTGACCCGTGATCTGTTCAACGCGTACGTCGGTCTGGAGATCGTCGGTTTGGCCGCGGTGGGACTGGTCGCACTGGGTGGCCGCGGGTCCTGGGAACCGGCGCTGCGCTATCTGCTCGTCGCGGTCCTCGGGTCACTGCTGTTCCTGGTGGCGCTGGGTCTGGTGTACGCCGGCACGGGCACCCTCGACATGCAGCTCGCCGGCGAACGCTGGCCGGCAACCGGCATCCCGGCCGCCTGGCCGCTGGGGATCGCCGCGGTCGGCCTCGCCCTCAAGTGCGCGCTGTTTCCCCTGCACGGGTGGCTCCCTCCCGCGCACGCGAGCGCCCCGACCGGTGTCAGCCCGCTCCTGTCCGGGCTGGTGGTGAAAGCACCGTTGTTCCTGCTGCTGAGGTTCTGGTTCGACGTCACCGGCCCGGACCGGACCGTGGGCGTCATGCTCGGTGTCCTCGGTGCTGCCGCGGTCCTGTGGACCGGTCTCCAGGCCCTGGTCCAGGACCGGCTGAAACACGTCGTCGCCTTCTCGACCGCGGCACAGATGGGCTATCTGTTCCTGTTGTTCCCGCTCACCATGACGCAGGATCCTGCCGTGGGCAGTCTCGCCCTCGGCGGCATGGTGACGCTCGCGGTCGCGCATGCGCTGGCCAAAGCAGGTCTGTTCCTGTGTGCCGGCACGCTCAAGAATCTGCGCGGCACCGACGAACTTCGGGCACTGTCCGGGTTGGCGCATGCCCACCCGGCCCTCCTGTTGGCGATGGGGCTGACGACGGTCAGTCTCGTCGGACTGCCCATCTCGGCCGGGTTCGCGGGCAAGTGGCAGTTGCTGTCCGCGGCGGACTCGAGTGGGGCGTACGGGATCGTGCTCGTCCTCGTCGCCGGCACGCTCCTCTCGGCGGCCTATCTGCTGCGACCGCTGGCGGCGGGACTGGCGGAGCCGGAGGCGGGGGACGCGTGGCCGGCGCTGGGTTGGCGGCACCTGGTCGGTCCACTGGTCCTGGCCCTGCTCGCCGCCGCGCTCGGTCTGCGAGCGGTCGAGCTCGTGACGCTGGTGGGGGTGTTGTGACCGCGCTCTTCGTCCTGGCCCCCGTGATCGTGCTCGCGGTTTCCGCGCTCACGGCGATCGCCATCTTCCTGCTGCCCGAGGAGGCGGGCCGCGCGCGCACACGTCTGAACCTCACCGCCGCGGCACTCAAGCTCGCGCTGGTCGTGGCGATCGTCCCGTTCGTGTTCGACCGGAACTATCCCGCGCTGGGCTGGGAACTGCTGCCCGGGGTGCGGCTCGAACTCCGCATCGACTCCTTCTCGGTCCTGTTCGCGCTGCTCAGCTCCCTGCTCTGGCTGGCGACCACTCTCTATGCGATCGGCTATCTGCACGGGGGACAGCATCAGCGCCGGTTCTTCGGATTCTTCAGCCTGTGCGTCACCGCGACGGTCGGCATTGCGTTCGCCGGCAACCTCGTGACGTTCGTCGTCTTCTATGAACTCCTCACGCTGGTCACCTATCCGCTCGTGGCGCACTCGGCCACCCCGGAGGCCCTGCGGGCCGCCCGGACCTATCTCGCCTATGCCCTCACCGGCGGCCTGCTCGTGCTCGTCGGCACCGTCGCTCTGCACACGTTCGCCGGCGCCAGCGACTTCGTCGGCGGCGGCAACCCGGCCGTGGCGGACTTCGTCGCGAACCGGCCGCTCGCCGCGACCGTGGTGTTCTGGGTGCTGGTGACCGGCCTCGGGGTCAAGGCGGCCCTGGTGCCGCTCCACGGCTGGCTGCCGATCGCCATGGTCGCGCCCGCGCCCGTGAGCGCGCTGCTGCACGCGGTCGCAGTGGTCAAGGCGGGCGCGTTCGGGCTGGTGCGGGTCGTGGACGATGTCTTCGGGGTCGGCATCGCGCGGGACCTGGGGGTGCTCGATCCACTGCTGGTCTGGGCGGCGATCACCATCCTCTATGGCTCCTTCCGCGCGCTGACGCAGAACGATCTGAAGAAGCGGCTCGCGTTCTCGACGGTGAGCCAGGTCAGCTACATCACCCTCGGGTTGGCCATGTTCGGGGTGGTTGCCACCACCGGCGGCGTCGTGCACCTGTTCCACCAGGGCATCACGAAGATCACGCTCTTCTTCTGCGCCGGGCTCTATGCCGAGCGGCTCGGGGCCAAGACGGTCGGCTCGCTCGCGGGGATGGGGCGCCGGATGCCCTGGACCTCCGTCGCCTTCACGATCGGTGCCTTCGGCATGATCGGCCTGCCACCGCTCGCGGGATTCGTGTCCAAATGGACGCTGGCCCAGGGGGCCCTCGCCGCGGACCGGTCCTGGGTCGTCGGCGTGCTCGTGCTCAGCGCGGCGCTGAACTGTGCCTATTTCCTCCCGATCGTCTATCGCATCTGGGCCCCCCGGGAGGCTGTCGCCGGCCGAGAGGCTGTCGCCGGCGACGCCCCACCCCGCACGCGGCCGTTCGGGCTGATGCTGTGGCCCGCCGTCGCGACGGGGGTGTTGGCCGTCGCTGCGGGCCTGTTCGCGGGGATGCCGTTCGCACCGCTCGACTTCGCCGGCCTCATCGCGGAGCGGAGCTATCCATGAGCTGGTTCTGGCTGCTTGCCCTCGTCACGCCGCTCGTCACCGCGGCGGGGATCGCCTTGCGACGGCCCCGGGTCCTGCTGGGCTGGTGCCAGCTGGCCGTGCTGCCGGCGCTGGTGCTGACCCTCCTGCCGGCCGCCCGGGAGGTGACCCGCTGGGAGTGGATCCTCACCGGTGCATCCTTCCGCCTGGATGTGGTGTCCCGTGCACTGACGTTCGTCACTGTGCTGCTCTATGGCGCGGTGCTCACGGCGATCGACCCCCGCCGGGTGCGGCGACCGGGCGTGCTGCAGGCCTTCCTGCTGCTGTGTTTCGTCGGCAACATCGGCGCCTATGCCGCTGCCGACACCGTGACCTTCTATCTCTGTTTCGCGCTCATGAGCTATTCGGCCCTCGGCCTGGTGCTCCACAACCGCACCGCCGAGGCACACCGCGCCGGCATCGTCTATCTCGTCCTCGCGGTCCTCAGTGAGACGTTCAGCCTGGCCGGGTTGATTCTGATCGCGGGGGCCGGCGGCCACGAACTCGGCGTCGTCCCCGCCGCCGTCGCAGCCTCCCCGCACAGCGGTCTCATCGTCGCGCTCGTCATTCTCGGCTTCGGCATCAAGGCGGGCCTGGTGCCGCTCCACGTCTGGCTCCCGCTCGCCCATCCCGCCGCGCCGCCCACGGCCAGTGCGGTCCTGTCCGGCGCGATGGTCAAGGCGGGACTGGTCGGCTGGCTGCGTTTCCTGCCGTTGGGGGAGCCAGGTTTCACCGACGCCGGCCGGGTGCTCGTGGTCGCGGGGGTCGTCGGTGCGTTCGCCAGCGTCCCGATCGGTCTCGCGCAACGCAACCCCAAGACGATCCTTGCGTACTCCACCATCTCCCAACTCGGTTTCCTCACCATCGTCGTCGGCGTCGCGCTCGCTGTCCCAGAGCTCGCGCCCGCGTGCGTCACCGCGGCGGTGATCTATGCCGTCCACCACGGGCTCGCGAAGGCGGCGGCGTTCCTCGCGGTTCCGGTGTGGCAGCACCATGCGCACCGACGTGGCGGCTGGCTCGTTCCCGCCGGGACGCTCGTCGCGGGCCTTGCGATCGTGGGGGCGCCGTTGAGTTCGGGGGCGGTCGGCAAGTACGCCGCCAAGAACGCCGTCGAGGGCGTCGTCATCGGCGGCTTCGACCTCGTCAGCCTCCTGCCGTGGGTCGCCACCGGCTCGACGCTGCTGCTGATCCGGTTCTGGGCGCGCCTGCGGACGATGGACATCGAGCCCGCCGCGAAACCCGACCGCGAGCTGCTGGCCTGGCTGCTCCTCGTCGCGGTGTGCATCCCGGTCCCGTGGATCCTGGGGGACTGGTGGGTGCCGTTGGCTGCCGTCCCCGATCTCGACGCCGTCACGCTGTGGGACGCGACCTGGCCGGTCCTGATCGGTCTCGCGCTGGCGGCGCTGGGCTGGTGGTGGCGGAGACCGCTCACGCGATTCCCCGCCGTCCCCGCGGGTGATCTGGTGGTCGCCTATGCGGCGGGCGTACGCGTGGCCGCGCGCGGGGTGGCGTGGGTCCGCGAGCGCGCGACCCTCCCGGCGCCGGACTGGACACGGGTACCCGACCGCGGGCGCGACCTGGTCACCGGCGCGGAGCGACACGTCGGTGGGTGGGGGTTCGGCCTGGGCGCGGTCGTCGTGCTGGTGGCTGCCATCGTCGGTGCATCCCTGATCGGAGGCGGGCCATGACCGGGAAACTCGTCGATCTCCTGCTGCGGGCTCTGCTGCTCGCGGCGACGTGGATCGTGGTGTCGGAGGGGCGGGTCGCGTTCTGGTACTACGGGATCGGCACCGTCGCCGCCGCCGTCGCCGTGAGCGTCTGGGTGCGGCCGCTGCGCGCACCGGGACGGTTGCGGGCCCGGGCCTGGCTCCTGCTGATGGTGTGGGCCGCAGGGCGGGCGGTGGCCGGCGCGGTCGATGTCGCCCGCCGCGCCCTGGGGCCGAGCCGACTGGTCGATCCCGTGGAGGAGGACGTCGAGGTCCGGGTGCCGATGGATCGCGGGGGACTCATCGCCGTCGCGCTGTCGAACCTCATGCCGGGGACGCTGGTGCACCGGATCGGCGACGACACGGTCGGGATGCACGCGCTGGCCGCGGACCTCGACGCACCGGACGGGTGGCGGGCGCTGCAGCAACGGCTGGGGCGGGTGATGCCGGGATCAACGGGGCCAGGTTCAGCGCCAGCTCACCGCGAATGATCACGGTGGCATCCAATCCAGGCTGCGCACATGGTCCGCGATTCGGCGCGCAAACTCTGGGCAGCCTGCGCCACGCAAGTGTTTGGCGAGGTCTGCTTCGCCTTTCGTCGAGTACCAGTAGTCCAGCTGCTGGCGAGTCACCTCGCGAACTGCTGCCCCGGACGCATCGTCCACAAGAAGGAAGAACGAGTCGGGCGTCTGTACCTCGTACGGCAGCGCATCGAGCGCTGCATCATCCAAGTCGGTGAACCCTGAGTCGGCAGTGAGGAGAACGCTGGCGCGCGATGCCACGGCGGCTGCATGAACGTGTGCATCGTCCGGATCTGAACCCGGGTAGGACCCGTCGATCTCGAAGTCGGTGATGCGGTCGTCGAGTTGTTTCACGATCCTGTCGTGGACCCTCGCGATGAGGGTGCCTGGGGCCTTCGGGTTCTTCCGCCGCAACCAATACATGGTCTCGGCGATCACGTCCTCGGTCGCGTAGACGGTGTACATCCCTCCCGCGGTCTGGTTTCTGAGCATGAACAACCAGTCACGCAAAGTGCGCGAGAACAGCACGTTCGCATCGACTAGCACCCCGTCTGCCACGCGAGGGAGGCTACCGGAGTGTTAGTTAGAGTTTGTCGAGATCCTCCTCGAGGGCGCGCAACTCATCGAACGCCTTGCGCTGTCGCTCGAGTCGCTCGCGCTTGAATGTCAGGACATCCACAGCCTTGAGGCGGTGGTGGGTGCCGACCTTGTGTGCAGGGATCTCGCCGTTGCGGATCATTCGCATCAATGTCGGTCGTGAGATGCCGAGTTGCTCAGCCGCGACCGTCGTCGTCAGCTCCTCGGGCAAGGCCCCGATCAGAACCGTGCCGCCACTGGCCATGACCTCGAGGATCCGGCCGATGATGCCAACCAATTCGCGCGGCACGGGTGTCTTGCGGCTGTCGCTTTCAACGGTCAGAGTCTCGACGTGTCCACCGACCTGTTTCAGGAGCTCATGGGCTTGGCGCCGCTCGTTCGGACGGGTGAGTAGCGTCGTGCGTTCTTCGGCCATCGGGGTTGTCATGAGCAGCACCTCCTCCGTGCAGCTGCAAGTGTATATCGTTGCACCTGCATCTGGAAGAGTCCCGACTGTTCGAATGCGGTGGTCGCAGAATGCAGGGTAAGCGATTTAAATAGGAAATTAGTGGATTAAAAAGAGTGGGCATAATCGGGGCATGACCACCATCACCGCAGTCCAGGGCGATATCACCCAGCAGGCCGTTGACGCGATCGTCAACGCCGCCGACAATGCGATGCGCGGCGGGGGAGGGGTGGACGGCGCCATTCACCGCGCCGGTGGGCGCGCCATCCTCGACGACTGCATCAAGCGCTTCCCGAACGGGCTCGCGACCGGCGACGCGGGCTGGACCACCGCGGGCGACATGGCGGCGCAGTGGGTGATTCACACCGTTGGCCCGAACTACTCCGCTGGCCAGCGCGACCGCGGCCTGCTCGAATCGTGCTATCGCCGGTCGCTGGAGGTCGCCGATGAGCTCGGCGTGAAGACGATCGCGTTCCCGCTGATCAGCGCGGGAATCTATGGCTGGCCCAAGGACGATGCGATCGCGTGTGCGCTCGAGACCATCGGGGCGTACGCCGGCGGGGTGGAGTCGGCGAGCCTGGTCGCGTTTGACGACGAGACGTACGCCCGGATTGCCGGTCGCCTCGCCTGACCAACGTGTGTTTGATGCCATCGCCCACGCGCGACTCCTGGATGCCGCGCTGAGTCGATAGAGCGAGCACGGTTGCAGGATCCGATCACGGGCCGGTTGCCCAGCGACGCTATCCGCGGGTGATCCAGATCACCGCACACACGATGAAGATGACGAAGGCAACCAGCCCGATCGACAGAATCGTGAACCC